>JAEEGL010976821.1_pt1 | contig 14168 bp, 12 predicted proteins | sample 9134231 | NCBI WGS metagenome assembly JAEEGL01 (sample SAMN16246548, study PRJNA631951) | gut metagenome | biome: gut microbiome; feature: rumen; material: fiber-attached | host: Bos | place: Iran: Karaj | collected 2018-10 | reverse complement strand
TACCCTTGCCCTTAACATCGACCGGGACGGAACTAAGGCCTGGATAACTTGAACTGATCCTGGAGTACGCAGCCTCCGACAGGTGAATTCTCATCGGGTCACCCGTGGACTCCATGCGGCTCGCGATGTTAACCGTGTCACCCCAGACATCGTAGATAAATTTGGTCTTGCCGATTACACCCGCGACTAACTCACCCGAATTGATTCCTATCCTTATCTTAAGCGGAATGCCCATCTCACGGCCTACCTGCTCCACATCCTCGATCATGCCACGAGCGAACCTGATCATCAACTCCACGCCGTCATCGGAATCATCTTCCGTGAGCCCCGCCGCAGCCATGTAGGCGTCTCCTATAGTCTTAATCTTCTCCACACCTGCCCTTTTCGCGCGGTCGTCGAAGAGTATCGTCATCTTGTTAAGCATGAAGACCGTCTCCTCTGCAGTCATCTTATCACTCATCTGCGTGAAGCCGACTATATCCGCGAAGAGAACCGTCGCGTTCGGATAAGTCTTGGAGATAGTCTTGTTGGGATTCTCGGCAAGCTCCCTCGCGATGTTCTCGGGCAGAATATTAAGCAGGAGGCTCTCGACCTTCTCGTTCGCCACCTTAAGCTCGTGTGTGCGAAGGTCGACCGTGTCCTCGAGTGTCTTCTGGTATTTCGCCATCATTGTAATCTCACGCTTGTGCGCGCGGTCTACGGACTTATTCATCTCCTCTATCGAGAACACGTAGAGCACGATAGCCATACCTACCGTGGAGATAACGCCGGGCGCGAGGTCAGTCACGAGGAACTGTGCTACGGCCATCAGCAGCGGGATTACTATGAAGAGCACGAGCGGAATGCGCATGATCCTCGGGAAGCGCTTGTAGTTGACGACGATCGCGAGCAGCTGTATCAGAAGCGGCGTCATAGGGAATATGTACCACACGAAGTTATACGCGCCGTGTGTGTACACGTTAGTGGCATCAAAGTAGTAGTAGAAACCCGTGTGCAAGTTGATAAACAGTGTGACTGCACCTGCAGCGAGAATGGCATCCACGGCGAAAAGCATCCGAGGTATCCTCTTAAGGCCGCCCTCGTTCCGGAGGAGATCTTTCACGTAGAAGTTAAAGCACAGGATTATGGCGAGAACGAAGAAGTAGTCTAGAAATTTCGCGGCCCTGACCCACGGCCAGTAAGCGGTGTTGTCCACAACGCGGTTCAGGTAATAGAACCTGCTCGCGGCAAGGTTCGCCGCTGCCGTCAGCTCGAGGAAGATAATGCTGAGCTTACGAGAGCGCTTGAGGTAGCGCATGAAGATCGTCAGGAAAGCAATCGCCACGCATACTCCCTGCAAAAAGAGCATCAGACTAGTCTGATATGTGCGGCAGAAATCCAAGAACCGGTCCATGAGGTTATTATACCATCTAGAAAGTAGGAATTAGTCAGGATTAGATTGCCGGACTTATCGGATATATGCAAAAAGCCGGGAAAACAGAAAGCCCGCAAACGCAGTGTTTACGGGCATTTAGAGCTTGTTCGACTCCGTCAGGTTATTACAACGATCCAGTGCTTAATTGACACTTTTGCATTCAAAAGGATAAGGCCTTTCAACGTCCTGTTGCTGCGTCGTAAGCCTCCTGGCTCTCTTCGTTAAGTATGCATGCATTGATAGCGACATCAACATTGACAATGCCCAAAGCAAGCCTTAAGTCACTCTCAATACCTTTTTCGATATCAGGGATGTTTTGGCTAAGGTTTGAGTAACCTTCTGCTTCGACCGCATTGACTGCTCTGCTCTGGAATGATGCTATAAGATTAGCCTTTATCAGATCCTCGCTTACCTCATTTTCTCCAAGGTCGTAGCTAAATGATCCGTTGCCTACTAACTGGAGCTCAAGCCCTGTCTCAGGGTCTAAGACAGTGAAGGGACTTTGGGTACCAAAAACGCTATGCGTGCTGCCTGTGCCGTTCTGATCCTCAAATGTCTCATAAGTCATCATGGTAACAGACGGTTCTGTCTGAAGAGCGGTATCTTCTGTTTCAGCTGATGCCGGCTTGGGCGAACCGCATGAGGCACAGAAGGCTCCGAGGTTACCTGCTGCTCCGCAATTAGGGCAGATCCAGCCTTCAGAATCGGAATGTCCTGCGGGAGTTATAATGGCAGATACAGTTTCTGCTGTTTCTGAAACAGACTCAGCAACTGATTCAGCCTCAGACTCTTCTTTATCATCTTTGTTGGAACATGCAACGCCTGAGAGCATAACTGCTGCCATCAGCAATGCGATTCCTTGTTTGTAATACTTATTCATAGCTTCTCCTCTTTATAACAAGATCGATCTGTAATTCAGCTTGCTATTCTACCACAAGGCGCAAGATTTAATAAGTATGATTCAGATCTTATTCTAATCCGACACTGCTATTGGTCTTCTGCGCTGTAGCATCATGAACATAGTGCTCAGCCGTTTTTCGATTCATCTCGATCTCCGCCTCTGTAAGCTCTCTTATGACCTTCGCCGGTCTTCCGAAAGCCATACAGCCATCCGGGATGATGGTATTCTTTGTCACAAGAGAACCGGCGCCGATTATCGTGTTCTTTCCGATATTACAACTATCAAGAAGTATAGTTCCCATGCCAATCAAAGCTTTATCACCCACAGTACATCCGTGAATAATGCAAGAATGTCCGATGGTAACGCCGTCACCGATCGTGGTAGATGCTCCCGGGTGCTTATGCCGCGTAAGAAGCACTTGTTTTCTTTTCGTCTTGTTGTAGTCATTTAAAATACTCCTTTCTCCGCATGGCTACACAAAAAGACATCCTGGAAGTATTAAACATCCAAGATGTCTTTAAATGTAGCCAGTGGTATTGTTTATTTATTTGCGTTTGTTATTGGGTTGTACCTAGAAATTCGCAACCCATTTGAGTTTACAAAAACTCAGAAATGAATTCTCTGAAATCTCACTAATTGCTATTTCATTCTTCTGCATTAGATTCTGTTGAGTGTTCCAATTCTGTACCTTTGTTTAGGATTTCGATGTATTTTGCGAACGCATACAACTTATTTCGGCTTTTTTTAGGAGTCAAATCAATTAAGATACCTAGTTCACAGAAAACATCTATAATACTTCCAGCAGTGGGATTAGAAACGCCTAGGATGTTTATGACATCGTTTCTCTGAACCAATGGTTTTTCAAACAGAACATCCAGAAGACGTTGATAGTTATTGTTGTTTCCATCCTTTGCGTATAATAGCGTTGAACAATCCTCTTTCAATTTCAGAATAGCTTTAGCCGACGATGTTGACTCATCTGCCACCTCTGCTACACCACGAAGGAAGAATTTAATCCATGCTTCCCAATCGCCCTTTTTTCGAACATCCATCAGTCGATCATAATACTCTGTGCGGTTTTGTTTGAAATAGTAACTTAAATACAACAGTGGCTTCGTTAGTATTTCTTGATGGCATAACCAAAATGTAATTAGCAATCTTCCCATTCGTCCATTTCCATCTAGAAATGGATGAATTGTTTCAAACTGAGCATGAATCAACGCAATCTTTATAAGTGCAGGTAAACCGTCGTCTTCATAAAGAAATAACTCCAAATCGCCTAATGCTTGCATCATATCTGGAACAGATGGGGGAACAAACGTTGCATTGCTCAAAGTACAACCAGCAGGCCCAATCCAGTTCTGTGATTTTCTGAATTCGCCGGGGTTTCTATGAGAACCACGAGTGTTTTGCAGTAACTCTTTATGAATGTTTCTAATCAGCCTTAAACTGAGAGGAAGGTTCTTCAATTCATTAAGACCCCAGTTCATGGCACGAACATAATTGGATACTTCTCCAATATCATCCCTGCGCTGATCTTCAAGTTGGTTATATTCAGCGCTTAGAACATCGGCGAAAGATGCTTGCGTGCCTTCAATCTGAGAACTAAGAACCGCTTCTTTCCTAACATACATCGCAACAAACAGTTCGGGATTGGGCAAAATCTGAGTAATACCATCAAGTCTCCCAAGTTTTCTATCCGCTAACGATAATAGACTCTGCATTTCCGCATCATACTGAATTGGAGGATTGGGAGGGAGTTTAGCAGGGACAAATGTATTGAAGCCATTTCCTTTCATAAAATGACCAGCTCTGTTTGGGAATTCCATTGTTTTCCTCCTCATATATTTATGTTAACTTCAAATTAGAATGCAAATCTTTAATTGTGCCTTTATGTATTTTTCCTAATTAAAATCCATCTTAAATACAGGGTCACAAAAACACAGTAATTAAAATTAGTATACGTTTTTTTTAATTATAATCAAGATTTGCAACCAGTACATCACTTGTTTGTAAAAACAGCACATCTAAATTATGCAATCTTCAATATTTTAAGCGCACACGCGTCTTTTAGCAAAGCAAAAAATCGTATTTTTATCATTATCTAAATGTGTTTTAGATGATTGTTTTAACTACAAAGTCCGTGTATCTAATCCAAGAATCAAATTGTCTTCAACACAGAACAGTTTCCAAAGTCGGAACATCTCTGACGAATGAACACATTTTGAACTTGCTTCGATTACCCGATGGTGAGTGAAACATTTCACTCATGTAATGTTGCTTCGTCCTCAGGTAACCAGATGACTTTGTCAAACCACGAGTCTTCTTCCTTATAAACATGCATGAAGTCAAAAATGGTTCCATACTCGGACGGGAATAGATCTGAACAATACTTGGGCATTACATGATGTGGTACTATCCCGACATAATCTGTTCCAGTGAAACTGGCAACTAATTCTTTGGCATCTCTGATAAATACCGGCAATCCTGCATCGTAGAGTGCCAGGTAGAAAGACACTGATTCAAAAGCTCTATGAATGCCTTCAATCGTAAAATAGTAGCCGGCCTTTAACTGCTTTTCTTCATATTCTTCTTTCGTAAGTCTGCCTAATTTATAATAGAAATCAAGAGAGTTTTTATCATTGCAAACCACAAGACTCATGTGCGTGCTGTTTCCTCCCGGAACAACCTCCCAGGGATGACCACCATGCTGCTCTCGATGAAAAAACCATTTCTCCCATGCTTCGGGATCATTGGGATCGATCCCCGGTCCTTCATTTAATCCGTATCCTTTACCCGTAAGCCCTTCATCTCGTCCGTCCGAATAATGTATATACAAGTCCGTCAGTGAATAACCTTCGCAATTTTTTCCGATAGCCATATATCCTATCTTGCAAGCCTCAAAGAAATCATTTGCCTTGAATTCCTTTATTCTCCCAATCTTGTCTTCATCATTGATTCCTGACTCAATCAATTTAATAAACCGCTCAACAGTTTCTTCGGTTAAACCGTCCAGATCGTATTTGTAATACTCTCTATCTGCCGTCCAAAGATCAGATCTCTTAATCACTCCGGTCCGGAATTTATAAGGAAGATTCTTTTCAACCAGATCGTTATACTTATTTTCGAAAAGAAGCCGCATCGATTCCTCGACAGCCGGAATAATCAGATTGCAGATTTTGATGGCAGCCTCTTCGCGCCGCTGGTCTAGCACATCTGAAATACACCCGTCCAGAGAAGCAGATACCGTTGTGAAATTTCCCAGGCTCATACCATAATACCGCAAAGAGCTATCTTTGTTGAATGACTGCACTACCACAAGTCTGTACCAACAGTATTCATCCGGATAGTCCTGTTCCCACATCTGTTCATACTCTTTATATGTCTCAACCAATTCGCATTCTTTCATATATTCGAAGCTGTCATAATCTTCGATCGTCCCCCTCGGAATCCTTAACCAGATGATCTTGGCTTCATCATTTCTCTTGTATGGTTCTAATGGATTAAGGATCTCAAATATCGGCTCCATGGCTTTGTAAAGCGCCTCTGTCGAGGTTTTCGGATTCATATATTCATGTCTAAATGCTTTAAGTAGCCTGTCAATGTCAGGTGCTACCATCTTGTACTTATATTCCTTATCATCAAAAAGCATTTTTACATCCTCCTCGTCTGTTTTCTCTATGATCCAAAGTCTTTCAATCACCGGTCCATATACCGTCAGGACGCAACTCTGCGAATACTAACAGCTGGTATAGCGGTTTTAGTGCATTTCCTGCCGTTGGAAGCCAGTAATCATCATTAACGCCTTCGTATACATCTATCTCGACCTCTTCCTTCGTATATATAATCTCTTGAAAACAGGTTTCTATCGGATGTATTTCATGACCATGGGAATCGCGATTAACAATCTCTTTTCGATGTGTAGTGATCCACTTGCCATTTTCTTTATACTTTGCCTCTATACTTGATGCCATATCACCGAGCATCGAGATCGATTCCAACCCCGTTTTGCCATATATACCCCTAATGCCAAGATTAGTAGCTTTCTCATTTGATCCATCCGCTTTGCTATAAAACCTCTCATCGCCTTTAGTAGCTTCATAATAGTAACGACTATAGTTATAAGTAATGTTCAACCAAGCTTCACGGATAGGCGCAGGGGTGAAAGTCTTTGTCAGCTTGTCATAATCCGCCTGATAAGTTCCCCCTGTCATTATGTGCTTGACAGGGAGTAAGATTGTCTCGCCTGATACACGTTCAGTTAATTTGATGTCGTAACTCATAATATCTCCTTTGCGAATTATTCTGTTTATCGAATCTGATGGCTTTTTATAAGGCGTGTCTATTCACGCCTTTACTCCTAGCCTTAAATCTTTTCTCTTAGGGCTGCCATGTATCCCTGTATTCGGGATTTGCTGTCATGATCCAATTTCCGATACTCGATTAGCAATTGGTACTCATCATTATCCTTATAGACCATAACATAATCATTTTTCAATGTCTCATTGCTCTCGGTTCCGGATAACAAGTAATAAGGATCAACTCTGAGCACATCACAGATTACTTTCAATTTGTCAATGGAAGGATTCTGTTTCTTTCCCTTCCAACTGCTCATCGTGCTTTGTGGAATTCCCGTTTTTTCCGAAAACTCTTTCTGTGTCATCCCACGATCACGAATAAGATCGATTACTCTTTCCCCGATTGTCATAAATGAATTCCTTTTGTCGAAATATTCTATACATCGAATTGTATCATTTTATCTATGAAACAACAACACCAAAAACGCAAAACCTGACCTTCTCCGCATGGATACACACAAAAACATCTTGGAAGTACTATTCTTCCAAGGCGTTCTTAAATGTAGTCAGTGGTATTGTTTATTCACATACAATCAGATAATTGAGCTCTTTACAGATTTTGTGATAGTTTTTATCTTGTATGGGCACCCTGACGCTGCTATGGCTTTATCAAGTTCATCCTTTTTTACAATCCATCGCTGCAAATACGGTTGATTTGAAACTTCTCTGTTTCCTATATCTGTTCGAATACCATAATAGTGCTCAAAACGGCCAATTTCTTTTCCATCGGATTGAACAAGTTTGATTCCATCACTCTGAACAGTTACCTTCCAATCAAACAAAGATAAGACAAACTCAGAAAACCCGCACATCATATTACTTTGTTTAAAGCTTTCAATGCCACTTTGAACCTGAGTCACATTCGCGTTAGGTAATGAATTATAGTTGCCTCTATTCTGCAGAAATATCCTTGAGTTATATGCTATGTTATAAAAGACATCTTCCTGTTCAATCCTAGGGATATCAAAGTGTGATATCATGCAACCATGCAGAAGTGTATTATATGTATAATCTTCAACAGCACCGGCCAAAACCATATATCCGTTGTCAATGCCGTTATTGAGCACATCACGAATGGTCGTATTCCTTACTATTTCAGGTTGACCCAATATTTCTTTCAAATTATCAAAGAGTATCCCATTATTCCACATCCACTTGGTCGGGGAACACAGAAAGCAGAATGGTTCAGATGCTGAAAGCACAGATCTTGCCAATTCAACCTCGAAATCTTCCCAACGCCCTTCGAACCAATCCTTGTATAGAACACGAAAGAAAGCAACGTTTACTTTGTCACACACTGTTTTGCACCACGAAACTCTATTTCTATGAAGAGGAAGCAATTTGGAATCCCAATCTATAGATGCTGAATATTCCGCGGTTCTTCTTTCTATATCAGAAAGATCCATGGGAAGGAATTCGTTTAGCCGTTCAATTTGTTTTAACACATAATCGTAACCTGTGACCCACGGTTGCCGGATATATCCAGCTGCTATATTTGCAACCTTAATGAATGCAATGATGACGATCCAAATGAATATCCAGCTCGGAACATCAATTACAGGAAGCATTATGATCAGGCAGACCACAACAAATACAATGTCAGCAACCGTATCCAATTTGGAGCCAAACTCACTGGCGGTACCGGTTTTCCTTGCCACGATGCCATCGATCGATCAGCGGAATAGTTTCCGCCTTCAGGAAAGTCTGTGTGATCATGAAATTCAGATGCTGCTCTTGATCCAGAGGGCGGGACGGATTCCGCATTCAGAATCTACAAAGCTTTCCATATTCCAGCAATTACCGAAAGAATCACAACAGACATTGATCTCAGAATGGAATCCCGGTGAACGTAATGACCAAGGTGATCCGTTGCCTGATTTTACATCACCCGAAAACAGTTCATTGACTTCCTGAATGCACAGCAAAAAGACATTATCTGTTGTTGGTTCTCCTCCGGGAGTTCCGAAATCCGGATTATCGTCGTTTCTCAGGTAAGCGCTGAAGATAAGTTCTTTTTCTTTGCTTGAAAAGGTCTTTGCCAGGAATTCGCCGTTGAGCCATGAACGAAGAGTACATTTTTCCCAGGTCGTTTCAACAAACTCATCATTATACTTCTTCTTGCATATGTTTTTGTAACTGATGATCAGAGCCTTTCCGTCACAGACTTTAAGAACCTGCCACATGATATGTCTCCCTGCCTCGTTTCGGCCGAGAAGAAGTAGTTCTCCGGGCTTTACTGATCCTGCCTGCTGTAGCATCGTACCGCGTATGGTTTTACAGGAGGGACAGGATCTTTCGCTTTCGCTTAACGGATGTCCGCAATTCATGCAATACATAACTTCTACGTTTCCTCCTCCAAATCATTCACCGGGTCTCGAAATTCAATCTTATAGTCCGTTATGTCAAGCCACATGGCAGGCCTTACACCTTCAGAAGATGTAGCTGTAGAAAAACCATGAGAACCATAGTCTGCTGTTGCAATCAAGTTTGTATTTGTTACAGTAGTACTCTTGAACAGTATGCCATGCGTATGTTCAGATTTTTCCATTGTGCGAAGCCACCAATCGGGAAGAGATCGACCCGACTCAAAGTAGAGGTCTCTGTATGCGTCAGCTTCAGAAATGTTCAGCAGGAAAAGCCTGTCTTTTGTTTTATACCCCTCCTCATCAATTTCAAGTGGAACGATCCTGGACTGTTCACCCGGATATAAGATCTCGTCAATGAATTGATCGTTGAGCCATACTCTGAGTGTGCTCTTAGCCCAAAAGACAACTTCGTCATTCTTCCCCTCATAGAAAGGTTTCTCACATACGATGTCTCTGCTGAGAAGCAGTATCTTCCTGGACTCCTCAGGATAATACGATGTCTGCACATCAAGTATGTACCACTCCATCGGCTTACCTTCATGCCTGCCGTAATAGATAACACTGCCCAGAGGAAGGTTTTCCTGTCTTTCCTGTTCTTTCTCCGCTTGCTTTTTCCGTTGGGCATAAAGCTCTGAAAAGTTCATTTGTTCATCAAACAATCTATTCATTTCTTCGATTCTTTTGTATGCATTTGCTACTGCTTCAGAATTGGAAAGACCCTTTACCAATCTCGTTCCACCGCAATTTGCACAGAAATGGGCTTCGAACGGTAACAGCTGGCCGCATGCATAGCATTGCAAAATCAGTTCATCGGTCGCCGCTTTAGCCGGAGATGGCGCTGATGCCACATCGGTGTTAGCAGGTTTAGCCGGAGATGGCTCAGATGCCACGTCGGTGTTAGCAGGCTCAGAAGGAGATGGCTCTGATAACCCCTCGGTGTTAGCAGACTCAGAAGGAGATGGCGCTGATGTTCCGCCGGTGTTAGCAGGCTTAGCTGGAGATGGCTCTGATGTTCCGTCGGTGTTAGCAGACTCCGACGCTGCCTTGGCCATATGTTCCTGCACTCTTTTTTCAAATGCCTCCCATCTCCATCCAGTCATACTACTCCTCCTGCTATTTCTCCGATGATCATTATTCCTGTCAGCATATCTGGTCGATCATGAGACCTCTGAAATCCGCGCCACATGTGAAGAAGGCACAGATATTCTTCTCAGTATTTGTGATCTGGCCATCACCGTTGAGATCGATCGCCTGACGGCCATCGTAGTTCTCATAGTAGTCAAAGTAGCAATAGAAAGACTCCCTAACGAGGTCGGTAGCCTCATTCGCATCTTCTTCAGAGAGCGCGTCACCGGCATCCGTAAAGTCATAGACCTTTCCGCTGGGGTTCGTGTTGCTGTTGACGAAGTAGATGATCATGTCCCCGTTCTTCTCATCTGTCTCTGTAAACGCGATATAAGTGCCTCTGTAGTACTCGGGAGCGATGCCGGCCTCGATCAGTTTGTCGATATAGGTCGTATCTTCTGCAGGCATGACGAAAGGATCCCAGCCTTCCGCTTCGACCATTCTGGTTGCTTCGGTCGTCTCTTCCGAAGTCGTTGCTTCGGTGGTGGTCTCAGAAGTTGCCTCTGTTGTAGCCTCAGTTGTGGTTTCCACAGGCTCTTCTTTCGTTTCTTCCGTAGTGGTGGCTTCGGCCGTATCTTCGGCCGTTGTCGTCTCTTCTTTCTTCGAGGCCTTGGCTTCGGTTGATTCTTCTTTCGAGCTGCATGCTGTAATCATAAGCATGGATGCTGCTGCCAGTAATACCAGGATTCTTTTCTTCATATGCACATGTCCTTACGTAAGATGAAACGCCTTTCTGCAAATGATCCGGTTTTCTATTGGGCAGAAATGCCGGAGATCTGAAAGTTTATCACAATCTCATTTTTGCCGTCGAATTGAAAGTTTTTCGATTCGTCCGCATTCTCTGCGGAAGTAACTCCCGACTCCTTGTCATAACAGTCAAAGTATATGTATCTGGTTTCTTCATCTATGGATATCGTTTCCCCGTTGTCTATGGCAACAAGCGGCGTGCCGTCACAGGATACTGTAATATTGGTGATTTCTGCGTTCGAAATGTCCATATTCTCCGTATCATCATTCTGTTCATATACAAGTTTGATTCCTATATATGAGAGTCCGTCAATGGCTGATGCTACGTCAGCATCTTCCGAACGGTTCACTGTGATAGTATAAGTTCCGTCTTCGTACACCTCTTCAAATGAAGTATAGTAATCAGCATATGATCCGCCATCTTCATATACTATATCGAGAAAAACATATGCCGGGATTGCGTAATCCTGTACGTTTCCGGGTTCATCATCCGAAAATGATTCATCAACATCTTCCTCAATATCTTCCTCGATATCTTCCACGATTTCCGGTTCATTCCTGTCCGAAGCAGACTCAAATATGTTTACAACAAATGTAATCACAAGGCCTGTGAATATCACAGCCAAAAGAGAATACATTATCCCGGATAATATCTTTTCATTCTTCACAGATGCCTTTCTAAAATCATTATATTTATTCCTGATCGGCAAACTGATCTTGTCAAATATCCATTTGAATAATAATGGTCCTAAAACCCCCGCGAGCACATACAGGATCTTTGCATTGTTTCCTATATCCCAAAAGTACCATTCCGATCCCTTGAAACTCTCGATATCAAAACCCGGTATAGCTGCTATATGCCGGCTTATCAGCAACAATATGCAATTTAAAATATTGAAAAAAAGAATATGAAATCCCATGATCCAGAAAGTATTGCAGGACATGTAATTTACAAATCTGCTTTCTCCCACCGGTTTTGCGATGAGATCCACAAAAGTCAGCCAGAACAGGATTCCGACAATTGAAGATATAAGCGGCGTAACATAATACGGACTATAAAATCCCGTCAGATCGTTTATCCTGTCAACCGCAAGATCATATGCGTTCGGCAGATAAAGAGTCCGCACGGCATTTACAACAAGAAGTGCAAACATCAGTCCGATCTTAAATCCGGCCGAAAGACTTGTATGTTTTTTCTCGACATGCTCCCTGTAGATAACACCCATCTCTAAAAACGGAAGGAAGAACAGACATTTAAGCGGCACAAGCAGATACGTCAAAGACTGCGGATCAGTATTTTTGGCAAGATATACAACAAATATATGGGCTGCCGTAAACAAGGCAAGCATTACGTAACTATTCCATATCCTGTGCAGCAGCTTCTTCATGACCGCGTAAACCATCAGTGTCACAAAGAGTGCAATAACAAACCACATTGCTTCAGCGATAGCGCCAAAGGAGCCGACTGTTACGATCCTGTCAAGAGCATATGCAAAATACCCCGAAGGCACGGGCGTCATCTCGTCTCCGAGCTTTATCCAGTTGATCAACTGTTGAATGCCAAAAACAGCCAGTGATATTCCCATATACGGAACTAACAGGGATCTGACCTTTTTGATGAAATACGGCCACATTTTCGTGAATGAATCCACATTGTTGAAATAACCGGAAATAAAAACGAACATCGGCATGAAAAATGAATTGTACGGCATGAAATTGCCGAAAATATCAAAACACGTAAACGTATGGGAATCAACAACCATAAAAATACCGATTGCTGATAATATCATGAATTTTTTGTTAGTTTTTATCCGCAGTGCGCTCATAGAATATGTTTATCTCCGTTTTCTTTGTTCTTCCCGGGCTTGGTTCATTTAATCCAAGATTTTCTTGCCTAAGGAATCACTCCCTCAGACAAAATAATTATGTCATCACAATAATACCCACTGATTTTAAAACCAAACCTCTTTCATCTTTTGAAGATATTCTTCACTTAATTCAACCATACTATCAGGTAAAACGGAATCAATTCCACAATAAGGACATATAGCTGTTTTTCCGTCCTTATCATTAATCCATGTGTTGATCTCATGCGGTTCAAAAATAGTTACACAGTAGAAACAACCACAAAATGTACTTTTTTGAAGTTCTTTCTCATTGCTTGTACAGTACAAATGATCAACCGTAAGTCTATCTGACTCTGTAATTTCGGGAAGACCATATTTTGCGTATGTATAATCAGAATATAACTCCAAGTATTCTTGGTAGCGCCTTTTGTAGTCTTCAAGACTTATATAATTTGCTCCGCCTTCCTCAAACCAATCGTCATTCTCCCAACCACATACTCGACATATATTATGATCCATATAACTGGGAAATGTGTGTTTACCACATACTGGACAAGGAATACTTTCGTTAGTAGGTCTCATTGAATCTGCACACATAATTCCAACTTATCCTTATTAACTGATGATTGCTACAAATAATGTGAGGACTAATAACAGCCAGTTATTCTTCCTCGTTCCTATTACCTAAGCTACAATCAGGTCGGGTAATGGACTGACGAACTGTTGATGGAATCTCACATCCGATAGAAAAACTGTCATCCATCCGCCCTGTTGTAGCGTTCGTTTCAGCGGGTTGAACATCCTTTTCAGGACAAGTTCGTGTCACTAAGCAATTTGAATCGGTAACAGGTAAAGATGGTTTATCCATTACACTAATTATTCAAAGGAGCTTCATGCCTATGAACAACCTTCCTTGTAACTCGGTCGGTATTGATGTCTCCAAAGGGAAAAGCACAATTGCAGTTATGCGTCCCCTTGGAGAAATCGTCAAACGACCTTTTGAAATCCGTCATTCTCAAAGTGATCTTAAGAAACTTGCAGATCTCTTAAATTCACTCGAAGGTGACGTGAGAATCGTTATGGAATATACAGGAACATACTATCAACCCATAGCACGCTTTCTGTACGATTCCGGATTCTTTGTCAGTGTAGTTCACGCGAAGTTAATACACGATTTCGCTAATAATTCTATCAGAAATGTTAAGACCGATAAAGCAGATGCTCTTAAGATCGCCAACTATGGAATAACACATTGGAATGATCTAAGGCCTTATTCTACAGAGGATGACACACGTATACTGCTTAAAGCATATAACAGACAATGCAATTATTTTATAGATCAGTATATTGCTGCAAAGAACAGATTGATCGGTCTGATGGATCAAGTCATGCCTGGTGTTAATGAACTAT
>JAEEGL017302352.1_pt1 | contig 14169 bp, 8 predicted proteins | sample 9134231 | NCBI WGS metagenome assembly JAEEGL01 (sample SAMN16246548, study PRJNA631951) | gut metagenome | biome: gut microbiome; feature: rumen; material: fiber-attached | host: Bos | place: Iran: Karaj | collected 2018-10 | reverse complement strand
TTTATATATAGTCCATCTGTTAAAGTATAGGGATAATCTGATGATATTACTTCAGAGAAATCTGATGTAATACCGACGGAAACGTTTTTATCATATGGTACAGTTATGGTCTTTGGTAAGTGAATTCCATTACTTATTACATCTTCTTCTAATTCTTTTATTTCTTCTTGAAATAATAAATCGTTTCTAGTTCCATTAAGTGTGTTAGAAAAATATATATCGGCTTCGGGATCTATTGTTTTCCATATTAGTACTTGAGTTATGGCATACCATTTTAATTCGTTTCTGTTTTTTAGTTTATAGCCATAACCATAATTAGTAAGTTTATGGATTCTTTCTAATTGTTCTTTAGTTAATTTATAATTAGTAAAGTCTTCTTCATATACTTCGTAAGTAGCATTAGTATTAAAGAATTCAAATGGTTCTAGACAATATACATACTTATTAGTGTCTCTATTAACTAATGGTTGCATGTTTAGATAGTAAGTTTTATTGTTTTTCTTTTTATTAACATAGATATTTAAAGATTCCCCTTCATAAAATGTCTCTGCTAATACTTTGGTATTTATTGTTATTAAACATAATAATATTAAGATATAAATTATTTTTTTCATATTACACTCCTTTGCTTAATTTATATCTGTTTTTTACCCTTTCACCCTATATATTAGCAGTTTTATTTCTATTTCCTTCTTTTTCATAAAAAAATAGCTATAACTTTTAGTTATAGCTATTTGATTATTTATTACTTAGAAGTTTCTACCATTCCAACCCCAGTTAGTAGTTTCAAAATAACTAACATAGATTTTATCTGGTGTTATGCCTAGATTTGTATTTATATTTTCAGTAATGGCTTCAGTCATGAGATTGTAGTGAGAAGCATCACTTCTACCATATAGTTTTACTTCGATATAAGCTAGATCAGTTTTTTCACCTTTAAAATACATATCTTCATTTGTAGATAAATCAACCATTAACCAATCTTCACTTTTACCCAGTAGTTTTATATCTTCACCTAGTTTGGCTTTTATAGCTTCTTTTTTATCTGCTTCTATTTGTTTATTTGTTCTTAGTTTTATGTATGGCATTATTACCACTCCTTTTCCATAATACAATAATAATTATTATTAATACTCCTATTATCATTATATAGGAATAGTTATTATCATTTAAATACATATTTTTACATTTTAATTCTTTATCATTATAGTTATTAATCTTATTACAATTCTTTTTATCAGTACTAAGTATAATATTATTATTTAGTAAAGAAATATTATTAGGTATTTTATCATTAAATATTATTTTTATTTCTAAAGAGAATAATTTATCTAAAGCTTTATATTCATGTTTTTTATCATTTTTTAAAGTGAAATAGATATCATTATCTTCTTTTATTATTTCATATGTCTTACTATCAGTAGTTATTTCTTTTATTTCAAAAGTATCATTGTTTTCTAAAGAACCTAATAAGTATTTAGGAAGTGTATTATCTATAATACCATCATTTTGACTTATGATATCTATTGGAACTGTAATGGAATTATTAGCTACATATGTACATCTTGGAACTATGCTTATTACTTTAGCACTTTTAGCTAGTACTAAAGTAGGAATTAATAATATAATTAATAATATCTTTTTCATTTTTGACACTTAGGACAGTAGTAAGTACTACGTCCTCCTACCCTTTCTTTTTTTATTATAGTTCCACAGTTCGGACATGCTTGCCCTTCTTTGGTATGAACACATAAGAAGTCTTGATAGTGTCCAGTTACTCCTAAAGATGATGTATAACTTCTAATAGTAGTTCCACCATATTCAATGGCTTTTTCTATTATAGCTTTAGCAGCAGTTGCTATTTTTTCACATTCTTTTAAAGTAATCTTTTCTCCTAGTTTTAAAGGATTAACGGATGATGCAAAAGCTACTTCATCAGCATAGATGTTACCTAATCCTGCTATAATAGTTTGATCTAGTAATAATGATTTAATAGGTATTTTTTTGTTCTTAAAATGTTCATAGATGTATTTAGCTGTTAATTTATCACCAATTGGTTCAATACCTTGTTTAGCTACTGGTTCATAAGTGTTAATATCTTCTTTTTTTACAAGACACATTCTACCGAATTTGCGAACATCTGCATATCTTAAATCAGTATTATCAACAAATTCAAAGATAATATGTTCATGTTTTTCTATTGGATCAGTATGTTTTTTTACAAAATATTTACCTTCCATACGTAAGTGAGAACATAAATAATAATCACCAGTATCAAATAATAGCCACTTACCTCTTCTATCGATATCTATAAATTCTTTATTAATTAGTTTTTCTTTAAATTCAGAAATATCGTTTTCAATTATTTTATCATAAATAATATTAATGCTTTTTATTCTTTTTCTTAGTATTTTTCTTTTTAGTACTTCCCTTACTGTTTGTACTTCCGCTATTTCTGGCAACTTTTCTTACGACCTTTCTATTAGCATTTTTAACTACTCTTACTGATGATAAATCAGAATACTTAAGTAAGAAGTCTTCTAGTGTTACAACAAAAGTAATTAAATCTGTTAATGCTATTTGATCTTGTAATTTTAATTCTAAGTCAATTCTTTTTATTCCACCTAGATGGTTAATACTTACTTTTGTTACATTTTTTACTTCTTTGCATTTATTTACTTCTTCATTAATAGTTTGGGTTATTTTTTCTTCTTCATCTTCCATATTTTTGAAGCTTCTAAGAAGGATTCTTAAGGCATAATATGTAAGGAATAGTGCTACAACTATTACTCCTATACGATCTATATATATTAAGTATTTCCATAAACCTCTAAATTTAGAAATAATAATTGTTGCTAATACTACTATATAAAGTATCATATTAGTATTACTATTTTTACTACTATAACCTAATACTCCTTCTTTTTTTAAGTAGCTAGTATTAGATTTATAAACAGTAATTATATAATTAGATACTACACATATTAGTAAGAAGATTAAGATTAGTAAACTAGGTTTCCACGGTTTTATTTGGAAAGATAGATAAACCATACATATACTTAGTAAGATAAGTATAAAGGCATATAAACTAGTAAAGATTGATTTACCTTTTTTATTTTCTTCTTTAGCTTTTAATGCTAGTAAAGCAGTAAACATTGCTACAATATCATAAATAATAGTACTTAGTAGCGTTAGTGAATGACCAAAATATCCTGCTAAGAACTTAATTATTATGACTATTAAATCACATATTATAAAAGTTTTGTATTCATTTTTATTTTTCATATATATCCCTTTCTATTTTGTTTCATACCAGTCAGTACCTGTATCTAGTGATACTTTAAATGGTACAGATAATTTAACACAATTTTCCATAGTATTTTTTACTATCTCTTCTAAGATAGGTAATTCTTCTTTTAAGGTATCGAAGATTAATTCATCGTGTACTTGTAATAGCATTTTGCTTTTTAAATGCTTTTCTTTCATACTAGCAAATATTTTTACCATAGCTATTTTCATAATATCTGCACTAGTACCTTGAATTGGTGTATTAAGTGCTATTCTTTCTCCTGATTGTCTTACCATAAAGTTAGAACTTTGTAATTCTTCAATAACTCTTTTACGATTAAACATGGTTTTAACATAGCCATCGGTTTTAGCTTTTTCTATCATATCATCCATGTATTTTCTAACACCTGGATATAATTCATAGTATTTATCAATAAATTCTTTTGCTTCTTTTGAACTTATTTCTAAGTTTTCACCTAAGCCAAAACCTGAAATACCATAGATAATACCAAATATTACTGCTTTAGCTGTCTTACGTTGATATGGTGTTACTTCACTAATATCAATACCATTTATATCAGCAGCAACACGAGAGTGGATATCTTCGTTATTAATGAAAGCTTGTTGAAGATTTTTATCGCCACTAACATGAGCCATAACTCTTAGTTCCATTTGAGAATAGTCAGAACTTAAGAACATATCATATTCTGGTAAAAAGGCTTTTCTTATTTTTCTTCCTTCTTCATCTTTAGCTGGTATATTTTGAAGATTTGGTTCAATAGATGATAGACGTCCTGTTCTAGTTAGATTTTGTTTATAGATAGTATGGATTCTACCATCCTCTCTTATATAATTAGCTAAGCCTTCTAAGTAAGTACTTTTTATTTTAGTTAAACCACGATATTCTAATATCTTATTAGCTATTGGATAATTGTATAGTTTATTTAAGATACTAACATCTGTTTTATACCCTGTTTTAGTTTTCTTAGCAAATGGTAGATTTAGTTTTTCAAATAGAATTGTACCTAGTTGTTTAGGAGAAGATATATTAAATTCTTCACCAGCTTCTTTATAGATATCTAATTCTAATTCTTTTATTTTATCTTCCATATCTTTTTCCATAGAAGATAATATTTCTTTATTAACTATTACTCCATCATATTCCATAGAACCTAAAACAGTTATTAAAGGCATTTCTATATCATAATATAAGCTTTCCATACCTTCTTTTTTTAATTGTTCAATAAAATGTTCATTATTATCATAGATATATCGAGCTTTAAGAACGATATCACTTACTTTAAATCCTTCTTTTAAGCTTTGTAAGTAGAAAGATATTTCAGTTCCATCATTATTCATTAAGAATGCTATATCATCTTTTAAATTTATATTAAGTAGATAAGTAGAAATCATTATATCATCTTTAACATTTATACTTAGTCCTTCTCTTTTTAAAAGATTATAATTCTTCTTTTGATCAAATGTAGCTATTTCTTTGTTACTTAGTAATGGTATTATTTCTTCTAATAATGTATTACTAATAAAATAATTATTCTTACTATCACAGATAGATACTCCGACAATATCACCATCGTGATAGTTTTCTTTATCACATTCAATATATAATGATATTTTGTCTTCTAAGTTAGATAAATCTTCTTTAGATTTTACTGTTATATATTTGGTTTCATTTGTTACAGCAACACTATTCATTACATTCTTTTTTATAAATGAATAGAATTCTAATTCTTCATAAATCTTATTTAGTTTTATTAGATCTGGTCCGTTATACTTACAATCTTCTAAAGTAGCATCAATTGGTACTTCTTTAAAGATTGTAGCTATTTCTCTTGATTGGTAAGCTTCTTCTTTACTTTCTAATAGTTTTTCTTTTGTTTTACCAGTTATTTCATCTATATGTTCATAAATATTATCTAATGATTCATATTCTACTAATAGTTTTAACGCTCCTTTATCGCCGATACCTTTTACTCCTGGTATATTATCTGATGGATCCCCAGCGATAGCTTTATAATCAATTATTCTAATTGGTTCGATACCCCAATCTTCTTTAAATGTTTTAGGATTATATCTTATACTTTCATTTTTTTGTTTTAATAGCTTTATATCTACTTCATTACTTAATAGTTGTAATAAGTCTTTATCGGAAGATATTATAGTTCCATTAAAATCAGGATTATCTTCACACATTTTGGCAAATGTACCAATAATATCATCAGCTTCGTAAGGAGCGAGTTCGAAGTATTTAATACCCCAAGCATTTAATATATCTCTTGCTATTGGAAGTTGCATTTTTAATTCATCAGGGGTTGTTTGTCTTCCCTCTTTATAAAAATCATATTTTTCCTTACGAAAGTTTTTTCCTATATCAAAAGCAACCATGATATATTCTGGTTTTTCTTCAGTGATAATTTTATTCATCATACCTACAAAACCATATAAAGCATTGGTTGCAAGTCCCTTACTATTCTTCATTACATTACCTGTATAAGCAGTTGCATAATAACTTCTAAACATTAAGTTATTACCATCGACAAGTATTACTTTCTTCATATTATCACCACTACAAATATTTTATCATTAAAAAAAAGGTATTTCTACCTTATTTAATAGGAATAAAATCAAATATAATTAGTATTGCACTTAGTATTACTAAAAATACAAGAATCGGAATACTTTGTTTAGAAATATATATTTTAGGAATCTTTTTATTAATTAGTGATTCTTTATGTTCTTTAGATTCTATATATTTAACACCAAAACTTTTATATTTTGATAAATCATGTTTACTTACAAAGTAACAACCAATATTGTTATCATAATCTATATATTTGATATCATCAGGCAATTTAGCTATTAGAAATAACATTAATATATCGCCAGATGCTCCAGATAGATTAAGAAGGGATAGAATTATTAAACCATCTAATTTGAATATAATACCTATTATACCTGTTATTATTGTTAAGAATATTAAAGGGAATAATAAGGATACTATTATTGCTTTTTTACCTATAGGTTCTTGACACATAGCATAGAAAACACCTTTTTCTAAAACTGCTCCATACTTAATATTCTTTTTATCTTTAGCAAATAAAGAATAACCTATACCATGGAATATTTCATGAAGTATGAAGTATAATAACATTATTACTATACCTATACCTTGAAAAGAAAATGATCCTTCTTTTCTTAGTAGTAAAAAGATTATTATAGATGCTATAAGTATAAAAATAGCTACTATATTAGCAAGTACTACATCTAAATCAAATTTATAATATTTCTTCATATTCCCACTCCCTAGCTTATATAAATTTTAACATATTATGGTAAAAATGAGTAGATTATTTTTCTTAAATATGCTATTATTTATCATAGAAGAGGTGTTGAAAATGAAAAATAAAGGAACTAAATTTTTAGTATTATTAGTGGTGTTAGCAGCACTTGGTGGATTAATATATTTAGTTGTATCAAAGAATAATAGTAAGACTACTAAGTCATTGGAAGAAACAGTTGAAGATAAGAATATTGTTTATTTCTTATATTTAGGTCAAGGAGGAAACACTAAGTATAATGGTTATGATTTAGTATTTACTGGTAATCCTGTTACTTATAAAGATTTAAGTACTGGTAATATACTTACAGCAGCATTTAACTATTTAATGGATAACAGTACTGAAGTTGATACTACTTTAGATCCATCATTATATGCTGAAGTTAATTCGCAATATGATCTAGAAGATATGGATGTAATGAAAGGTGAACTAGTAAGAAAAGCTATTAAAACATTATTTGGTGTTGAATGGGAAGATAAAGGATATGCTAATAATCTTTCTAAATTTGCTTTTGCTTATAATTATGATAAAGAATATGATGTATATTTAAGAACTGAAGTTAATCCTAGAATAGTTGATAATTATTTAACTTATAAAGTATTAGAAACTAAAAAGAACGACGATACTATTAGTACAACAGTTGCTATAGCATTTGCTAATAAAGTTGAAAATGGATATGATATTTATTCTGATTTTACTAATGCTAATTTAGTAACAAGTCAAGTTGGTATATCAATTAAAGATTGGAAAGAAGAAGAGATTAATAAATTAGAAAAATATAAAATAACTTCTAAGTTAGTTGATAAAGAATATGTATTTGAAACATTAGAACCTGTTAAGTAGTTAGAGATAACTACTTTTTTTATGAAACAAAAAGAATCAGTTAAAATAAACTTAACTGATTACTTTCTGGTAAGTTGTCTAGACAACCTAATTCTTTTAGTTTATCCATAGCACTTTGATTTACTTTACCTCTCATACGTAAGTCTTCTTGAGATATGAATGGTCCAGTTAAACGAGCTTTAACTATAGCATCGGCAACGTTTTCACCCAAACCATCTAAAGCTCTAAATGGTATTATTAAACCTTTTTGATCTTCAGTAATAACAAATTTTTTACCATCACTTTTATCAACATCAATGTTTTTAAAATATAAACCTCGACAAACCATTTCTAAACAGATACATAATGTTTCTCTAGTATCTATTTCTTTATTAGAGGCGCTATTACCTTTTTCATCTATTTCATCTATTTTATTTCTTATGGCTTCTTCACCTTGTATCATTGATGCTATATCAAATTGATCACGACGAATAGATAGATAAGCACAATAGTACCAAATTGGATGATGGACTTTAAACCAAGCGATACGGAATGCTGATGTTACGTAAGCTGTTGCATGAGCTTTAGGGAACATGTATTTTATTTTGCGACAGGATTCGATATACCATTCTGGAATACCTGCTTCTTGCATAGTTTTTACATGTTCTGACCAAGTAGCTGGATCTTTTGATGCTTTACCTTTACGAACGAATTCCATTATCTTGAAGGCTTTTGCTGGTTTCATACCCCATTGGATTAAATTAACCATGATATCATCACGACAGCCGATAACGTTTTTAAATGGTACAGCTATCTTACCATCTTTATCTGGTGTACATAAATCACGAGCATTTCCTAACCAAACATCAGTACCATGTGATAGACCTGATATTTTGATTAATTCAGCAAATGTTGTAGGTTTGGTTTCTTCTAGCATACCTAATAGGAATGATGTACCAAACTCTGGTACACCCAAAGTTCCAGTTGGACAATATTTCTTACCATTTTTATCGACTAAACCACGTAAACGATATCTATCTACACCTAGTACTTCTGGACCCGTAAATATTTTCATGGTATCTGGATCACCTAAATCTATTTTAGTAACATCTAAACCAGATATATCTTGAAGCATTCGAAGAACGGTTGGGTCATCGTGACCAAGTATATCTAGTTTTAATAGATCGGCATCGATTGCGTGATAATCAAAGTGAGTTGTTCGCCAAGCGGAAGTCGGATCATCAGCTGGGTATTGGAATGGTGTAAAATCCCAAATATCTTTATAACCAGGTACTACTACTATTCCACCTGGGTGTTGACCAGTTGTTCTTTTAACACCTGTACACCCTACCGCTTGTCTTTCTACTTCTGGCGTTCTAACAAATGATTTTATCAAACCTTTTTTCTTTAAATCATCTTTACTTGGTAGAGGCATATTATAACTATCTGCTTCTACTTTTAAAGTATCATATAATCTTTCTTCGTAATAACCTTGAACATAACCATATGCTGTTTTATCAGCTACGGTACCTATGGTTCCAGCACGATAAACGTTATCTGTACCAAATAATACTTTAGTATATTCATGAGCAGATGCTTGGTTATCACCAGAGAAGTTAAGATCAATATCTGGTACTTTATCAGCATTAAATCCTAAGAAGGTAGCACATGGTATGTCATTACCTTCATGAATCATCAAGGTACCACACTCTGGACAGTCTTTATTAGGAAGATCAAATCCAGAGGCATAGTTTATAGAATAATCTTCTCCCTTATCGTTTTTAAATTCGGAATGATGACAATTAGGACAGTAATAATGAGGTGGAAGTCCATTACACTCTGTTATACCCATCATAGATGCTACAAATGATGAACCTACAGAACCACGAGATCCAACAAGATAGCCATCATCATTAGAATGTTTAACTAGTTTTTGAGCGATAAGATAAATAACGTCAAAGCCTCCACCAATAATACCACCTAAAGCGGCTTTGGCATCTTCTATTAGTTTATTATCATCTATTTCTTCGGTTGCTTCTTTTCTTAGCTTATCTGCCATAAGATTAACTACGGCATCATAGCCGCTAGCAATTATTTCATGTAAGATACTAGGTAGTAATTCATTTTGTTCTTCTTCAGTTTTATCTGGATAATCTGCTTTTATTTTTTCACTAACTAAATCTAATATCTTATCACCATAGAATTCTTGAGCTATTCTTTCTTCGATATTTCTAGGTAGTGGATTTCCATACATACTATGAGCTTTTTCAAATACTAAGTTAGTTGTTGTTTCTTGAGAATTCTCAATAATTGGTGAATATGGTTTATCTGGATATACTACTACTTCTATTTCTTCTAACATGTCAATTATTTTATTAGGATTAGTAATAACTATTTCTTTTATTAAGTCTTTATCGTTTAAGAATTCAAATTCATCTAGCATTTCTTTAGTTGTTCTAAAGAATTGATTAGGTATATGACCTTGTTCATATTTATCACTATCTTTATAATATTTTACTAATTCATATATACCATTATCTTCTTTTAGGATACCAGCTACTACTAATTTACGAAGTATAGCACTTATAGTATTTAGTTTTTCTGCTTCGCTATCTTTTCCTTTAAATCTATCTTCACTTTCATCTTTTTTATTAGGTGTATAGATAGTAGCTAAGTTTAAAGCTGTAATAGGTATTTTCTTTATCTTAGTTAGAATATAAATATATTTAATAACTTTTAATTCAATACTATCTATTTTAATACCATTACTATTAGCATTATCTATTAATTTTTTAATATTTTCTTCGTTATTACTATTTTTAGCTTTACCACTTAAGTATCTAGCAAGAGGATGTCTTCCTTTACCTGGTACATTTTGATTAACTATTATTTCTCGATATACTCTATCTTCTCTATTTATGTTATGAACATCCCCTGTTGCTACGATTAGTTTTCCGGCTTTTTTAGCACAGTTAATGATTCTTTCTATAACTTTATATAAATGATCAATGTTATTAATATCGTGAGAACGAAGGAGATGAGAATAGTTTTCTGGTGGTTGAACTTCAATATAGTCATAGAATGACATAGCACTTATTAGTTTTTCTTCGGTAGAAGTTAGTGCTATATCAAATATTTCACCATTTAAACAAGCACTACCAACTAGTAAACCTTCTCTATTTTCTTCAATTAACTTTCTTGGTATACGAGCATTTCTTTCAATAAAGTTAGTATTGGCATAGCTAACTATTTTAAAGAGATTTTTTAAACCTGTTTTATTTTTAGCAATAAATGTTACGTGTTTACCACGATCATAGATATTAGCTAGATGTTCAGTAAATGTTTTACTTGGTATATTTTCATACATTTGTAAATTATCTTCATGACACCATGGAAATTTGAAACGATATTCTTTATTACCATATTTTTCAAATGGATAACCAAGTGATTCATCTACTACTTCATCTTCTAATGGTTTATAGATATAATTTTTATATGATACTAATTCACCAATATGTTCTAATAATTTATTGTTATTTTTGAAAGCCATTTCTTCTAATAAACTTAAATTATTTAAATCATTAAGAGTTTTAATTCCTTTTATCTGTGTTAACATTTTATTAAATATATAAGCTGTATTTTCTGAATCGACATCTGCTCCATGGTGTTGTCCTACATATATAGTAATAGTTAGTTCTTTTTCACCAAATTCATCTTTATATTTAATAACTATTTCGTTACTAGCTGGATGAAGTTTAATATTTTTATCATAATCTAATAATTCTATTCCTTCGTTTACTTCAATACTAAGTTTTACTTTTTCTGTTTTAGCAGCTTTATGAATTGTATCTAAATAATAATTAGTACGATACTGTTTAATTCTTTCTTCAGTTTCAGGATCTATTCTATAGAATTCTTCTTTTTCAATAATTAAAGCATCTTCGTTATCAACTTTAATACTTTTAAAAGCTGCTCCTGTTTCTTCATCTAGGATTATTCTTTTATTACTAGATCCTTCATTAACGCTTTCTTCTTCATCGTCATCTGCTTCACCAGTATCAATACCATAGGCTTTACCTAAAGCTTTTAAACTATGCTTTTTTAAATCTCTATTAATAACACGAGATAGCATTAAGGTGTCTATAATAGGATTTTCTAAAGTACCTAAATTATATTTATAATAAGCCATATCTAGCATTGATTTATCGAATTTAGCATTATGAGCAACTAATGGTAAATCTTCTATCCACTCTTTAAATCTTTTAATAACATTTTCTTCGTTATCAGCATCTTTTACATCATCATCAGAAATGTCTGTTACTTTAGTTATAGCTTCGTCGATATGGTGTCCTGGATTAATTAGTTCATCGAAACGATCTACTACTTCGCCGTTATGAACTTTAACGCCACCTATTTCGATCATAGAATCCCCAATACCAGCATTAAAACCTGTTGTTTCTGTATCGAATACGACAAAGGTATTACCATCTATTTTATCTTTGGTTGGATTAAAGCAGACATTAAGATATGATTCACACATTTCTATTTCCGCACCATAACCAGCTTTAAAGAATTTTAGATTTTTCTTTTCTTCTTCGGCATCGCTAATCATTTTCTCCATCTCAGCAATGCCTTCTTCATTACCGGTTTCTTTAATACTCTCTAAACTTTTCTTTAAATCATCTATCTTAGCTTGGGCTTTCTTTTTTAAGTTCTTATTAAAAGATGTTACTTCGCTAAAAACATGAGGAAAGGATTGAGTACAATCATGGTCGGTGATAGCTATACCAGCATGCCCCCATTCCATAGCTTGTTTAACTAATGCTACTTCATCGCAGACGCCATCCATTTGAGACATCATCGTATGAGCGTGTAACTCTACTCTTTTTTCAATTTCATTATCTTCTCTTTTATGGTTAGGTATATCTTCTAACTTTTCATAAGAACGGAAGTTAAATACCAAGTCACCAGCAAAATTATCAAATCTTACTTGACCTTTAAATAACCACCAAGTACCATCTTTTAATTCTTTACTCTTTTCATTAAAGTCTTCTTCATCTTTAGCGAAACACTTAGCTACTATACTAGAAGTGTTATCACTAAGTTTTAAACTTACTAAATAGATATCACGACCATCTTTAGTCTTTATTTGGTTAAATTCGGAACCAAATACATATGCTTCTAAATGAACGTTATTTTCTTCTTGATCTATAGAGGAGATAGTTACTACTCCTTCTCTTGAATAATTAACTTTTTTCTTAGGAGTCCATTTACCATTACCATAAGATGTTTCTTCTGGTTCAACATAATCTATTTCTATTTCTTTATTTTTATCAGCTTCTATTTCGTCTTGTATTTTCTTTTCATTTTCATGATTGATATCAATACTAACATTCATTTCATAAAAACCTATATCTTCTAACTTTTTACCTAAGTTATTTAACTCTTTTTTTAACATGTCATACTCTTCATAAGAGGAATCTACTTCAATAGTTATTTCATCTTCATCTATTAAAATATTTTGATTTTCTAAAGATACTAAAGATGGTCTTTTAATTATTAATTCGCCTAGTAAGACTTTAAATGCTTCTAAGATATCTTCATCTTCATATGTATCATAAATATAATTAATATGACATTTATTCTTTTTATCGCCATTCAAACCTTTTTTAGCATTATCTAATAGTTTGATTGAAGCAACTGGATTAATGGGTCTTTCACTACTAATAAATACTTCACAAGTAGATTTCTTCTTATTTATTTTAACACTAGAAATAGAGGCTTCTTCAAAGTCTCCGTTTTCATCTTCATAGTTAATACTTTTTAAGAATTTACTTATGTTACCCATTATACCACCCTTAAGTTAAACATATAAATTATTATAACATCTTAATTAATAAGAAAAAAGAATTAATTCTTACGAATTAACTCTTTATTAAAACATTAGCTGTAGTTAAATTGCTATTATTGCTATTGTTAATTATCCAGTTTTGATCATCAACGTCGTGTACCCATATCTTACTGGTTGATTTAAAATTTTCAAACATAAACGAATAATCATAGCCCGATAAATTTGTTAGTTTCATCATAGACAAATCTAATTCAAAAGCATTATTTGAATAAGCTATATCTTTAAACATATAAACGATATTATACATTCCCAAAATAGTCAATGCTGCATCTGTTGTTAGTTTTGGATTACTATACCCAAGGTCGAAGTTTTCACCTAAATCTAGGGTAAATGTTGGATTACTATAACCCGTTTCAGCAAACATATACGTAAAATTAGTACTTTTTGTTACATAAAAACTGTCACCTAAGTCTAAGGTAAATACTGTACTATTATGTCCTGTAGCATAGAATAATGCGACCATTCTAGTAACATTACGAGTATCAAACTTATTACCTAAGTTTAAAGTGAATACTGGGCTACTATATCCCGTGTATAAAAACATACTTCCCATATTTTTAACATTACGAGTATCAAACTTATTACCTAGGTTTAAAGTAAATACTGAGCTGCTATAGCCTGTATTAGCAAACATACTACCCATATCTGTTACTTTTATTGTATTAAAATTATTTCCTAAATTTAGAGTAAAGGCAGTACTGCTATGACCTGTGCTTTCAAACATATTTATCATATTAGTTAGATTACTGGTATCAAATTTATTACCGAAATCTAGAGTAGATACCGTGCTTT
>JAEEGL016658257.1_pt1 | contig 14169 bp, 13 predicted proteins | sample 9134231 | NCBI WGS metagenome assembly JAEEGL01 (sample SAMN16246548, study PRJNA631951) | gut metagenome | biome: gut microbiome; feature: rumen; material: fiber-attached | host: Bos | place: Iran: Karaj | collected 2018-10 | reverse complement strand
GTCGGCGTGGATGTGGTCCTGCTCCTGCCAGCCGAGCTTCTCGCGGTGCGGACAGTCCGTGAACACGCTCTGCATGTTGGAGCGCTGCGCCCACCAGCAGATGTCGTGGATCTGGTTGAAGAGCTTGATCGAGCATTCGAACGTGCCCGCGCGCGGCGCGTCCGCCATCACCACGCGCGCAGACGCTGAAACAAGCTCCGGTAGGGTGCGCGCGCCGCCCCCCTCCGGTAGGGCGCGCTCGCCGAGCGCGCCGCCCGCCGTAAAGAGGCGTACCTTCATGTAGCGGAAGCCGTAGTAGAAGAACGGCGGCGTGAACGACTCGTCGCCCGTACCCGCGAGCGTGAACGCGCAACGCGCGACGGTGCCGTGGTAGCCGCCCGGCTTCTTCGTGATGCGCGTCTCTCCCTCCTTCAGCGGAATTTCGGAGAACTCGATCTCCACGCGGCTCCCGCGCGGCCCCTTCGCGACGACCGTCGGCACGTACGCGGCGTTCTGCCCGAAATCGACCGTCAGCTCTTCGTCTGAGACCTTCATGATCCGCGTCGGCTTCCTGACCTCCTGCAGCCGGCACACGAACGGCGCCTCCCTCAACTCGCCCTTCGGTGCCTCCGTCACCACGGGAGGGACGCGCCCCGTCGCGTCCGCCACCACCCGATGGTCAATATCGTCCCCGCTATACACGTGCGTACGCACCACCTCGCTCTGCGAGACCTTCCACCCTTCCACCGACGACTTCACGACGCCGCCGACGATGAGCTTCTTCTCGCCCTCGCTGCCGACGAACTTCGTGTAAAGCCCCTTGCCCGGCTGCGGCACGTTGTACATACCGTTGCCGAGCGTGATTGCGAGCGTGTTCTCAACGCCCGCCTTGAGCGCGGGCGTGAACACGTTGTAGAAGCACGTCTTCGTCGAGCGCGTCCAACCGGGGAGATTGAACTCGTCGCCGCGTCCGATGGGCTTGCCGTTCAGCGTGGCGACGTACTGGCCGAGCCCGCAGATCGCGATCTCCGCGGGGCCGTCGCGGTCCACCTTGAACGTCGTCGTGAAGCGCGGAGCGGCCGCGTTCAGTCCGACGGGCTGCTCGATCCAGCGCGAGCCGCGGAAGAGGTTCTGCGCCGTCTCGGAATGCGCGAGCGGCGCGAACAGGGACGCCGCCGCGACGGCGGCGCCGACAATGTAGGTGTTGTTTCGCATGGGAATATTGTACCAAACCGCGCACGGGAGGTCAAACTATGAGCATGCAGTCGCCGTAGCTGAAGAAGCGGTACTGGGCCTTGACCGCAAGGGCGTACGAAATGAGCATCCGCTCGCGCCCGGCGAGCGCGCTCGTCATCATGAGCAGCGTTGACTGCGGCAGATGGAAGTTGGTGAGCATGCAGTCGCACACCAGGAAGTCGTATGGCGGGTAGATGAAGATGTTGCTGGCGCCGCTTCCGGGGACGACGAGCGGATCGCCGGGCGCACGCTCGCGGCGGGCGACGGTCTCGAGGGTGCGGACGCTTGTAGAGCCGACGCAGAAGACGCGCCCGCCGCGTGCCTTGCACTCGTTCACGGCGTCGGCGGTCTCCTGCGGCACGGTGAACGCCTCGAAGTCCATCTCGTGGTCCTCGATGTTCTCGGCCTTGACCGGGCGGAACGTGCCCGGCCCAACGTGGAGCGTCACCGCGACCCGCCGGACGCCCTTGGCGTCGAGGGCGGCGAATATCTCCGGCGTGAAGTGGAGCCCCGCCGTCGGCGCCGCCACGCTGCCGACGTGCCTGGCGTAGATGGTCTGGTAGCGCTCGCGGTCGGCAAGCTCCTCCTCGCGCGTCCCCTCGCGGCGGACGTATGGCGGCACCGGCGTGTGGCCGAACTCGTCGAGCAGCGCGGCGAGCGGGCGCGTCCCGCGGAAGGCGGCGCGCCACATTCCGCCGCCTATCTTCGCGAGCAGCTCGACCTTCAGCTCGCCTCCTGGGCCGAACACGGCCACCTGCCCCTCGCGGCTCGGCCGGCCCGAGCCTATCATGCAGTTCCAGACGGTCTCCTCGCCAGAGAGCGACCGCTCCGCGCCGGCGGCGTCCGGCAGCCCGCCCTCCGCCGCCGCGCTCACCATCAGCACCTCCACGGCGCCGGGAGAGTCCTGCCACGTGCCCAGCAGCCGCGCCGGGAACACCTTGGTGTCGTTCACCACCACCAGGTCGTCGGGGGTGACGTAGTCCGGGAAGTCGCCCGCCATCCGGTGCTCCACCATGCCGGTGTCGCGGTGGAGCACCATCATGCGGTCGTCGCCGCGCCGCTCGGACGGATGCTGCGCGATGAGCCGCTCGGGGAGCGGATACCAGAACTGCCTTGTCTTCACGCCCTGCGACCTCCGCGACGCAGCCCCGCAACGAACTCGGCGATCCGCCGCATCGCGACCTCGATCTTCTCGTAGCCGGTCGCGTAGCTCATGCGCACGAAGCCCTCGCCGCAGGAACCGAACGCGGAGCCCGGAACGCACGCGACGGCATGCTCTTTCAGCAGCCGCAGGCAGAACTCCTCCGAGGAGAGTCCCGTCGAGCGTATGCACGGGAACACGTAGAACGCGCCCCTCGGCATGAACGTCTCAAGCCCCATCGCGTTCAGCGCCCCCACGATGAAGTCGCGCCGGCGCTGGTATTCGCGGCGCATGCGCTCCACGTCGTCGTCGCCGCGGTTCATGGCCTCCACGCCCGCATGCTGCGCGAGAGTGGGCGCGCTCATGATGCCGTACTGGTGGATCTTCATCATCGTGTCCACCACCTCGGCCGGACCGCATGCGTAGCCGAGGCGGTAGCCCGTCATCGCCCATGCCTTGGAGAATCCGTTCAGAAGCACGAGGTTGCCGCGCAGCTCCGGCAGACTCGCGAACGACATCGGCCTAGGCGCCTGCCTGCCGCCGGCCGCGGGCGGATACACAAGCTCGCCGTACACCTCGTCCGCAAGCAGCAGCAGGTCGTGGCGCAGCACGAACTTCGCGATTGCCTTCAGGTCGGCGCGCGCGAGCGTGGCGCCAGTGGGGTTGCAGGGGAAGTTCAGGAGCAGCGCCTTCGTGCGCGGCGTCACCTTGGCCTCGAGCGCATCGACCGTGAGGCGGAACGAGTCCTCCGCGCGCGTCTCGACGCACACGGGCACGCCGTGCGCGAGGCGTATCGTCGGGGCGTAGGAGACGAAGCACGGCTCGTGGTAGAGCACCTCGTCGCCGGGCGAGACTATCGCGCGCACCGCGAGGTCGATCGCCTCCGAGACGCCCACCGTCGCCAGAATCTCGCGACGCCAGTCGTACCTGGCGCCGAGGCGGCGCTCGACGTAGCCGGATATGGCCTGGCGCAGCTCGGGCGTGCCGAGGTTCGACGTGTAGTGCGTCGCGCCGTCCTCGAGGGCGGTCACGGCGGCGCGCGAGATGTGCCAGGGCGTGTCGAAGTCGGGCTCGCCCACGCCGAGCGACACCACGTCCTTCCGCTGCGCCACTATGTCGAAGAACTTTCTGATCCCGCTCTTCGGCAGCGCGGCCACGTGCGGCGCTATGAAGCTTCTTCCAGCCACTCCAGCAAGACCCTCCTGCGCGGATCAGACCACCGGGAGGCGTCCATCGTCGGCGAACGCGGCGAGCACGCCCTTCGCCTTGTACGTCTTGAGCATGAAGTGCGTCGCGGTGGACAGCACGCCGTCGATGGTGGAGAGCTCCGCCGAGACGAAGTGCGCCACGTCCTGCAGCGAGCCCCCGCTCACGAACACCAGCAGGTCGTATGCGCCGCTCATCAGGAAGCATGCGTCAACCTGCGGGAACTTCGCGATGCGCCGGGCCATCTTGGCGAAGCCCGTGTCCTTCGCCGGCGTTATCTTGAGCTCGATCACCGCCGTTACCTTTTCGGCCTTCTTCTTCATGTGGCACCTCGCTTGTCCGCCCGTCACTGCTCGAACGCGCCGTCGAAGGCGAGCGACGACGGGGCGAAATCCACCTTGCGCACGAACTCGCACGACTCCTTCGCGCCGTGGAAGCGGTCCATGCGGCCGTCCTCCCATTCGACGGAGAGCGGGCCCTGGTAGCCCACGTCGTTGAGCGCCACTATGATGTCCTCGAACTTCACGTCGCCGTGCCCGAGGGAGCGGAAGTCCCAGTATCTGCGCGCGTCGCCGAAATCGACGTGCCCGCCGAACACGCCCACGGTGCCGTCGCCGTGGCCCCACCATGCGTCCTTCATGTGCACGTGGAAGATGCGGTCCTTGAACGTGCGGATGAACTTCACGTAGTCAACGCCCTGGTAGCCGAGGTGCGACGGGTCGAAGTTGAAGCCGAACGCCGGATGTCCGTCCACCGCCTCCAGGGCGCGCTGGGCCGACGCCGTGTCGAACGCGATCTCGGTGGGATGCACTTCGAGGGCGAACTTGACGCCGCAGTCGGCGAACACGTCGAGTATCGGCTTCCACGCCTTCGCGAACGTCTTGTATCCCTCGGCCACCATCTGCGGGGAGGTGGGCGGGAAGCTGTAGAGGTAGGGCCAGATTGGCGATCCCGTGAAGCCGGTCACCACGCCCGCGCCCATGTTCTGCGCGGCCTTCGCGGCGAGCTTCATGGTCTTCACCGCCCAGGCGCGCATCTCCTTCGGCTTGCCGCGCACCGCCGCCGGCGCGAACTGGTCGTGGCGGGCGTCATACACGTCGCACACCAGCTGCCCGGTGAGATGCGTGCCGATCGCCCAGCACCCAAGGCCGTTCTTCTCCAGGGTCGCCCTGCGCTCTGCGCAGTACGCCTTCGACCTGGCGGCCTTCTCGATGTCGAGATGGTCGCCCCACGTGGCGATCTCAAGGCCGTCGTAGCCAATCGCCGCCATCTTCTCGCATACCGTCTCGAACGGAAGGTCCGCCCACTGACCGGTGAATATCGTCACTTTTCTTGCCATGGCCTGTTGCTCCTCTGTGAATTCCGCGCCGTCCGCGAAACCGATCGCGGAACGGCCCGTATTTTACCAAACGCCGCCGAACTCCGCAACACCGCCATCAGCGGATGCGGGTGATGGCGCCGAACTTGCACACCTGCTGGCACTGCTTGCAGCCAGCGCACTGGGACGGGTCGATCTTCATCTGGAAGCGGCCGGGCGCGATCTCCTTGCCGCGCGTCATCGCCGGGCAGCCCATCTTGAAGCATGCGCCGCACGCCCTGCACTTGGCCTCGTCAACCTCGCAGAGCCCCTCCTTCGTGAGCTTCGCGGCGATGCGGCACGGGGCGTAGGCGACGATGAGCGCGCCCTCGTCGCCGTCCATCGCGTCCTTGAGCGTCCTCTCCAGCTCGCCGAGGTCGTCGGCCGACACCCTGACAACCTTCTTGTAGCCGCACGCCTTCGCGAGGTCCATGATGTCCGTCACGGGCGCGGGGTCTCCGGCAAGGGTCTTGCCAGTACCGGGGTTGTCCTGGTGGCCCGTCATCGCGGTGATGCGGTTGTCGAGGACGACCGTCGTCACGGGAGTGCCGTTGTAGTGGGCGCTGAGGATGCCGGTTATGCCGCTGTGGAAGAAGGTGGAGTCGCCGAGGACGGCGCAGATGCGCCCCTTCATGCCGGCCTTCCTCATGCCGGCGGCGTTGCCGATCGAGGCGCCCATGCAGATCGTTGAGTCCATCGCGTTGAGGGGCGGGAACGCGCCCAGCGTGTAGCACCCGATGTCGCCGGTGACTGTGGCGCCCAGCTTGGCGAGCGTGTAGAACACGCCGCGGTGCCCGCAGCCCGCGCACAGCACGGGCGGGCGCGTCGGAAGCGAGGCGTCCGTCCTGGCGGCCTTGACCCTCGGCACGTCCCTCAGCAGCTCGTGGCGCAGGTTCTGGAGGCGGTCGGGGTTGAGCTCCAGCATGTTGAGCTCTGTCTTGTGGGGCTGCACCTTGATGCCGAGGGCCTTCACCTGCTCCTCGAGGAACGGGTCGAGCTCCTCAACCACCAGCACGTGGCGCACGGTCTTCGCGAACTTCTTCACCAGCTCCGCCGGGAACGGGTTCGTCCATCCGAGCTTCAGCACCGTGAACTCGGGGAACACCTCCTTGACGTACTGGTACGCGACGCCGGAGGTGATTATGCCGATCTGCTTCTTGCCCGGCTCGATGCGGTTGAAGCGGCTCTTCGCGGCGGCCTTCGCCATCTCGGCGGAGCGCGCCTGCGCGGCGAGGCGCTGCGGGCGGGCGAACGCGGGGACCGGTATGTTGCGCGTTATGTCCTTCTTGTAGGGGATCAGGGGATGCGGGGCCGGGGCGAAGCGGCCGAGGTCAACGAGCGAGCTGGAATGGCTCGTGCGCGTGGTGAGGCGGAGCATGCAGGGCACGTGGAACCTCTCCGACACCTCGAACGCCTCCTGCACCATGTCGTAAGCCTCCTGCGAGTCGGCGGGCTCGAACATCGGCATTCGGGCGAACTTCGCGATGTTGCGGTTGTCCTGCTCGTTCTGCGACGAGTGCATGCCGGGATCGTCTGCCGACACCACCACCATGCCGCCGGACGCGCCGACGTACGTGAAGGTCATCAGCGGGTCCATCGCGACGTTCAGGCCGACGTGCTTCATCGCGGTGAGCGAGCGGGCGCCGGCCATGGACGCGCCGATGGCGGTCTCCATGGCCACCTTCTCGTTCACGGCCCACTCGCACCTCACGACGTCCTTGAACTTCGCGATGTTCTCGAGTATCTCGGTTGACGGCGTTCCAGGATAGGCGCTCGCCACCACGCATCCGGCCTGGGCCGCGCCGCAGGCGACGGCCTCGTTTGCGCTAAGTAGTTTCTTGTCCATAGCTTGTGATTTTAAGGGTTGACTCAAGGGCTCCGCGGAAGAGGCCGGCCATCGAGGGCAATCGGCTGCCCATCGAGGCGACGGCCGCTCCTCACAACAACTCGTTCACCTTCTTCATGACGGCGAAGGCGTCCGCGACGTACAGCACGTCGGTCTTGCCCTGCGCCCAGCCGCAGTTCGCGTCCAGGTTCACGGCCCTGCGCTCGTTCACGAAGCGCCAGCCGACGACGTGCGGCTCCTCGCCGTGGCAGCACGTCGCGAGGCCCTTGGCGTGGCGCGGCGTCGAGCCGGTCTGCCCCACCTGGTTCATGTGGCTCATGAACGAGAACGCGGCGGCGGCCTCTGGCATGTCAACGAGCGACTTGGACGAGCCGAGGGACGCTCCGGACTTCGCGAGGAAGCCCGTGATGGCGGCGGCGGCCTCGTCGAGGTGCGCCGCGCCGTCGGCCTGCTTCTTCGTCCAGCCCGCGCCCGCCACGAAGAGGAGCGGCGAGTCGGGCTTGATCGTGGACTCTCCGCCCTTGCCGGCCGCCACAACGCCGTTGATCGCGGTGCGCGTGTCCGCTGCGCCCGCGCCGTACGGAATGGGCTCCGGGGCGACGCCCAGCTGGGCGCAGATGTCGCCGAAGAGCGACGGGTCCGTGAGGATCACCCACGGGCGAGCCGCGCGCGAGAACGCGGTGAGGATGCGCTGGCGATAGGCCCAGCGCTGCACGGCGAGCCTGTCGCCGTCCATCTGCGCCGCCACGACGTTGGTGTCGATCGCGGCCCCGGCGCGCATCGCCGCAGCCGGCATCGAGCGCTTCGCCCTGGACGTTCCGGGCGCCAGCACGATGTCCGCGCCCGAGCCCTTGATGGCCGCCGCAAACGCCGGCACGTCCTGCGAGAACGTCCCGTTGCCTTCGATTGAATATGCTTTGATTGTCATCATCCCTACCCCTTTATCCATTCCACGATCTCCCTGGCGATGTCATCGACAGGCATGTCCTTCTTTACGACGGTGTCGCGCCTGGCGCTCGGCACCTCGGCCTTCTCGTACGAGATGCCGCCCACGCCCACGCTGGCGACGGGCGCCTTCATCAGGGCCGGCATTATGCCGCGCATGTTCATCATGCCGGTCTGCGGGTTGTTGGGGGGCTCCGGCAGGCTGCCCGTCGCCCAGCCGATCGCGGCGGGGAAGCCGGAGCACGTGGACGAAAGATACTGGCCGCCCTCGATGCGCTCAAGCACGGAGAACGTGTCGTCGTCGGCGAGCTTCAGCTCGTCCACCGCCATGAAGCACTCCGTGATCCCAAGCGCCTCCGCCACGAACTGCAGCGTCACGCCCGCGTCGCGCGATGCGCTGGCGCAGCCGCCGAAGAGCAGGGTGGACGCCAGATCGAGGCCCGGGATTCCCCTTATGGCCTTGACAAGCTCCGCCGCTGTCTCCTGCGCGTCCGTGAAGCCGCCGGCGGGCCCGTTCACCGCGACCAGCTCGAACGGCGCCTTCTGCGCCACGGTCATCATCAGCTGCTGCAGCTTCGCCTTGGGGCCGAGGGCCACGAGATACACCTTGGAGCCCGCGCGCCTCTTCGCGAGGTCGGCCGCCTCGTACAGGGCGCAGGCGGCCCACGGGTCCAGAACGCTCGGCAGCATCTGCTCGTTCTTGAGCCCGGGTCCCTGCGGGGTCTGCACCGGCTCGAGTGTCTGGAGCGGATCCGGCACGAGAGACCCGCACACCACAATGCTCAGAGGCTTAGCCATTCGCCACCGCCTTCGCCTCGAAGAGGCATTTTCTGTAGATGATCATTTCCTTTTCCGTTCTCGTATGCGTATGCCGCGCGCCGCCGCGCCGGTCCGATCCGGACGCTTCATCCGCGCACGTCTAGTAGTTTAGCCTTTTTTCCGTGGATGTCAATATGAATCAACGTCGAAATGACTCGCAAGGAAGTCCTTCGCCCTGCGGTTGCCCTGGAGCGCGGCGGCCCGGAACCACGTCTCCGCCTTCGCGAGGTCCTTGTCCGTGCCCCATCCGTTGAAATAGCATTCGCCAAGCATGGTCTGCGCCGGCGCGCATCCCCTGACGGCGGCCGTCTGGGCAAGCCGGAACGCCTCGTCAACGTCCCTATCGACCCCGAAGCCCTGCATGTAGCAGTAGGCGAGGTTGCCTATCGCGGACACGTTTCCGCCGTCCGCCGCCCGGGAGAACCAGTAGAACGCCGCTTCGTGGCTCTTCTCGCAGCCCCATCCATACAGCGAGCACACGCCAAGCGACGCCTCCGCGTCGTGGTTCTCAGCCGCCGCGGCCCGACGGTACCATTCAACGGCCTTGGGCTGGTTCTTTTCGGTGCCGCGGGCGTAGAAGTATGCCTCGGCGACGAGCAGCTGCGCGGCCACGTTGCCCCGCTCGGCCATCGGGAGCAGCCGCTGCAGATGCGCCTGCTCGCTCTCGTCCGGCTGCTGGAGAAGCGCCTCGGGCGACGTGAGCGACTCGTCCGGCACTGTCTCGATTACGATGGGCGTGGGCTGCTCGGCCCGCGGCCACATCGCCACGGCGACCACGACCGCCGCCGCCGCGGCCACGGCGGCGCATGCGGCCAGGATGCGCGGGTGGTTGCGCCTGCGTATCGCCCGCGCGAAGTCGTCCGCCGTCGCATAGCGGTGCGCGGGGGACTCCTGGGTCGCGCGTAGGACTATTTCCCTCATCGGCCCCGGCGGCCGCCCCCCGTAGCATGCGTCCAGCACCTTCCCCAGCGAGAACACGTCGCTGCGCGCCGACGCCTCGCCCTTTATCAGCTGCTCCGGCGCCGCGAACCCTATCGTGCCCACCCCCATCGGCTTTCCATCGACGACCGACAGCGGCGACGGGTGCGTTCCCTCGGCCACGTCCTTCAGCCTCTTCACGAGGCCGAGGTCTATCAGAACCGGCTGGCCGTTCCGCCGCCTCAGGATGTTCGCCGGCTTGAGGTCGCGGTGCACGTATCCTGCGGTGTGCAGCCTCTGCACGGCCTTCGCCACGGCCACCATGAACTCCGGCACCTCCCTGCGCGGCATCGGCATGAGGCAGGGCTGCAGATACTCCATCACGTAGTACGGCCGCCCGCCGCAGTCGCCGTCTCCGTAGAACGCAGGGAACGCGCCCGCGCGCAGGAACCGGATCGTGTCCATCTCCACCAGGAAGCGCTCCCTCATGCCGACGCTGTCGTCGATGAGCAGCTTCAGGGCGCCCTCGCGCCCCGTGCGCGTGTTGACCACGCGGTACACTTCGGCGAAGCGGCCCATGCCGAGGTACGCCTGCACCCGCCACTCCCCCACGACCATGCCGAGCGCGATGCGCCCCTGCGTCGCCTGGCCGGGCGGACGGGCCCTGAGGAACCTCTCGACGGCAGCCGCGTCCATCTCTCGCCTAGCACACGCCGCGCGTCGAGTTGCGGTAGAACTGCACCAGCTCGCGCACCTCGTCGAGCGGCTCCACGTCGTTCTCGACGCGCTCCAGCGCCTGCGAGCGGTTGAGCCCGCTGTGGTAGATGAAGCGGAACGCCTCCTTGAGCGCCGCTATCACCTCCGGGCGGAAGCCGCGCCGGCGAAGGCCGACCACGTTCGGGCCGATCACCTTGAGCGAGCCGTCCACCATGTCGCACAGCATGAACGGAGGCACGTCCTGGCGGATCTTGGACATCCCGCCCACCATGGCGTGGCGCCCGACGCTGCAGAACTGGTGCGAGGCCGCGCATCCGCCTATTATCGCCCAGTCCTGCACGTGCACGTCGCCCGCGAGCTGGACGCTGTTGGAGCATATCACGTGGTCGCCGAGGATCACGCCGTGCGCCGCGTGGCAGTAGGCCATGAACAGCACGTCGCTGCCGATCACGGTCCTCTCGCCGTCCGCCGTACCGAGATGGACCGTCGCGAACTCGCGTATCACCGTCCTGTCGCCGATGTCCACGAACGACACGCTCCCCTCCTGGTACTTGAGGTCCTGCGTCTTCATGCCTATGCACGCGTAGGGGAATATCTGGCAGTCCTCGCCGATTGTCGTGTGGCCGCGCAGGATCGCCCCCTGCTGCACCACGGTGCGCGCGCCGAGCCTGACGTGGGGGCCCACGCTGGCGTACGGGCCGATGTCCACGTCGTCGCCCAGCTGGGCGCCTTCATCTACGATGGCCGTTGGATGTATCTTCACGGACATGTCGTCTCCCTTCGCTTTGCTAGAGGTTCTTTGGAATGATCCTGCTCGCGATGGCGAAGCAGAGCGCCACCGGCAGCCAGATGAGCACGTGCGGATGCAGGGCGTAGCTCCTCGACATGCTCGTCATGAGTATGACCACGAGGTAGTAGCCCAGCGCGATCGCGAGGGCCAGGGCCATGCCGATGGTCGACTCCTTCCGCTGCGCCCGTATTCCAAGCGGTATCCCAACGAGCACGAAGCAGATCGAGGCGAACGCGAACACCCATCTCTTCTGGAACTCGGTGCGGAGGTCGCTCAGGTGGCGGCGCAGCGACTTCCTGATCAGCTTCATCTCCTTCTCCGCCGAGCCCTTGCCGGCGGCGCCGCCCTGCCCGGCGGCCGACTTCCTCGCGCGCCTCTCCTTCGCGCGCCGCTCGGCGGCGGCCTTCGGGTTCTTCAAGTCGGCCTTCGCCCCGTCGATGGCGTCCATCATCTCGAAGAAGCGGTAGTCCTTGTCGCGCCGCCTGTACGAGCCGTCCTTGAGGGCGTCCTTCACGCGGTACTGCAGACGGGCGGCGCGCACCATGCCGGGGTTGTTCTCGTCAACGGGATCGACCGTCATGCCGTGCAGGTCCAGCACCACGTCGCGCCCCTCGCTCGTCACCAGGGCCTTCGACGCCGTCACCATCCTGTCAACGCGGGGGTTGGTGAAGTCGAGCACGATGAGGTCCTTGAGCCACTGCCCCTCCTTCTCCTCGAAGTATATCTTCACCTTGGGGAAGTCGTCGATCACGCGCCCGGGCTCGAGCAGCTCCAGGCCCGCGCCCACCGAGATGCGCGTCTTGAGGCTGCGGCGCACCTCGTGCCCGCGCGGCACGATCTCGTTGTTGATGAAGAGGCCGAGCAGCGTGCAGAGCGCCGCGAACGCGAGCGGCGCCCGCATGACGGTGAGCAGGTTGATGCCGCACGCGCGCATGGCCGCGATCTCGCCGTCCGCCGAAAGGCGCGAAAAGACGAGTATCGAGGCGACGAGCAGCCCCAGCGGGATCGTCCACTGCATCGTCTCGGGGAAGCTCACGAGGGCGAAGCGCCCCACGAGGTCCACCGGCACGCCCTGCAGCATGTAGCCCACGATCTGAACCATCAGACCCACCGTGAGCACGAACGAGAGCACAAGGAACGCGAGGAAGAAGGACGACAGGAACGCCCCGAACACGTACCTCTCTATCGTCTTCATTCGGCCTCCCCCCCGAAGTTCCACTGCAGGCCGACGCACACTGTGTATATCTCGCTGCACGGCGAGTCTATTCCCACCATGGCCTGCGCGTCGAAGCGCAGATCGAGGCTGTCCGTGAGATGGTAGAACGCGCCCACGCCCACCGCCGGCCCTGCGGCAGTGCGCCTATCCCCGTGCGCGAACGCATGGCGCGCGCCGAACCGCGCGGCGGCGCCGACGGCGACGAACGGGTCGAACCGCTCGCATCCGAACAGCTTGTCGAACGCCTCCCATCCGCTCATGTGCAGGACCATGCGCGCCGCGGCTCCAGAAAGCGCCTCGCCGCCGGCGCGCGTGGACGCGTTGGGCGCGCACGCGGCCTCGAGCTCTACCTCCGCGTAGTCGCTCCACTCCGTGCCGACGCGCACCGCGACGTCGGCCGCCCGGCGCAGCGTCGATCCGCCGCCAGGCAGCATGACTCCGCCGGACGCCCCGACGTAGCTGCGCGACGTCAGCCAGACGGACTCCGGCCCGTTCGGATACGCCGCGGACGCGCACGCCGCGAACGCGGCCAGCGCTGAAAAAAGCAGAAAACGTCTCATTTCTTCACCATCTCCGTTATGGCGCTCAGGAACTGGTTCACGTCGGTGAAGCGGCGGTACACGGACGCGAAGCGTATGTACGCCACCTCGTCCAGCTCGTGCAGACGCTCCATGACGCACTGGCCTATCTTGTCGGAATGCACCTCCTCGCCCTCAAGCGCCGCCACCACGCCGCCGATGAGGTCCTGCACCTTCGACTCCGGTATGGGGCGCTTCTGGCAGGCTATGCGCACGGACTTCTCCAGCTTCTCCCGCTGGAACACCTCGCGCCGGCCGTCGCGCTTCACCACGAACAGCTCGTCCCTGTCAACCTCCTCGTGCGTGGTGTACCTGTGCCCGCACTTCAGGCACTCCCTTCTGCGCCTTATCACCGCGCCCTCCTTCGACGAGCGGGAGTCGAGCACCTTGTCGTCGTCGTTGCCGCACTTGGGGCACTTCATGGCGTCACTTCCCGTTCGGACACATCGTGCAGTGGCGGCAGTCCAGATTCACCGGCAGCGGCGGCGGCTCGCCGTGGCGGCGCGCCCACGCCGCGCCGAGGTGGTTGATGAGCGCGAGCAGCAGCCCAAGGGTGATGAACCCGCCCGCAGGCAGGATCGCCAGCACCATCGGGCCCGGATTGATGTTCTTCACCGCGATGTCGCCCCACACCGTCAGAGACCCGGCCCCGGCGACCTCGCGCACGGCGGCGATCAGCGAGAGGGCGAGCGTGAAGCCGATGCCCGTTCCCAGACCGTCGGCGACCGACGCCACGACGCCGTTCTTGCTCGCGAACGCCTCGGCCCGGCCGAGGATGATGCAGTTCACCACGATGAGCGGAATGAAGATGCCGAGCGACTCCGAGAGCGCAGGGAGGAACGCCTGCATAAGAAGGTCGATCGTCGTCACGAACGCGGCCACGATCACAATGTAGCAGGGAATGTGCACCGCGTCGGGGATCACCCGTCGCAGCAGCGACACGAGCGCGTTGGAGCACACGAGCACGAACGAGGCCGCGAGCCCCATTCCGAGCGCGTTCTCCAGCGACGTCGTCACCGCGAGCGTGGGGCACAGCCCCAGCACAAGCCGGAACGTCGGGTTGTTCTTGAAAATGCCATGCCAGAATGCAAGAAATGTCTTCATGGCGGAAATTATACCATAATCCCGCCCCTCCGGGCAAATGTAAATGAGGATAACTTTTGAGATTGCTCACAACTCTCAATTGCCACAATTATTCAAGATCACAAATGTCAAATGGCCCACTTCAGCGCTCTCGCGCACCAGCATCCCGCTGAAATTTCTCCGCACCGTGGTTGCATTTCGCTCTCCCCTTTGCTATACTCTCCGCCATGAAGACCCAGCCCTCCACCCGCCCCTCCCCGGCCCGCCGCGCGTCCTCCCGCGCCGCGCGCGCCTTCGGCGACCTCTGCGAGCGCACCGACGGCCTCGCCTCCGTCTGG
>JAEEGL016590373.1_pt1 | contig 14169 bp, 14 predicted proteins | sample 9134231 | NCBI WGS metagenome assembly JAEEGL01 (sample SAMN16246548, study PRJNA631951) | gut metagenome | biome: gut microbiome; feature: rumen; material: fiber-attached | host: Bos | place: Iran: Karaj | collected 2018-10 | reverse complement strand
CGCTTGCAAGTCGAGTATGTTTGAGCGGATGGCGCGACCCGCTTAGGCGGGGGACGCCCTCATTATCATCAAGACTCCAGTTTCCACCCTGCCGGATATGCCGATGGCGACCACACGTTGCCATTGATAAGGCTTACATAGTGATGGCCTTCAAAAGTCACTTTGTCGCCTATGTTGTAGGCATCATGTGCGCCTGTCGGTTGCACCCATTCAGGCCATTCCTCGACACTCACTTTGGTCCAAAGTGCCGGTGTGATGTCGGGAGTCCAATCTGATTGTGTCGTATGGCCTTGTACGCATTTGTACAATTCCGTGGCGAAGTACCTGCGTTCCCCGGCTTCTACGGTTATGCCCGGCAACCATTCATCGAAAAGCGAAGGGACTTCCATTGCTTCCTCGTCAGGCAGCTGCTGCACATCTTTTCTGAGCACCTTTTTCAGCTGTCCGATCAGCTCCGGCAGCGAAGGTGCGTAGTTTGTCGATGGTGTTCCTCCGAACACTTCAGCTGCTGTTCTCTTGGCCAAATCGCGCCAGGCTTGCATGTCTTCAAACTCTTGCTCAGATTCACTTGAGAAATCCTGCATGAAGTTGTTGATCACGGCCTGCATACGGTCGTTGGGATATTCAGCGGAAACAATGGCATTCACAACGCCGCTGTAGTCCCATTGGCCGAACCTGATGGACACTGAGTAATAGGAGTAGAGGTACTCACCTCCTTGTTCTTCACGGATGTCGAAATTTACGACTTTTGCGGGCGCGCTCTTGTCTCTTTCGCAGAGCGGCGGCCTCTCGTTGCTGTATTCTCTCTTCATTGTACAAGTAATTTGCGAGTTTGTATTTCTTTTTGATTTTGACCACGCCGAGGTTTTTGGTCGTGTAGCACACTTTCCAAAAATAGGTCAGCGGATTGAGCATCTTCTTCTGAAGGTTGTAGGTGCGTGCATACCTCATGAATCCCTCGTATGAATTAAGTGATGATACGCAATGCTGTAGTGTGTTCAGTTTGGTGTAGCCCAGACCGAACTCATAGATGCTTCGGCAAAGGTTTTCCATGTAGCGTACCCTGTCCCACATTGCGCCTACTGTCCTGTTGATAAGATAGACACGCCCAGGCATGATTACGCCGCCAACAAACTTCACCCCGTGCCTTTGCGGCTGGATATACACCTTGTCCTGATGCAGATCCAAATGGAGTTTTTCCTTTAGCCATACCACCGACTCCTTGTATAATTGCACTATCACTTGCTTGGGGAGGCTATGCAGCACATAGTCGTCGACAAACCTGCAATAGTGCCTTTCTGGCTGTTCATACCCGAATTGGCTTATCCTTTCCAAAATCCACTCGTCGTAATACGACATGTAGAAGTTACAAAGGATTTGCGCCGTGATGTTGCCAATGGCCATGCCTTTGTAGTCGCCGTTGCCGAAGAGGCTCTTTGACGGTGGCAGGTTTTCCCATAGGCGCAAGTCGCCTTTCTTCACGCAGTTGTCTTGTGGGCGGTGGAAAACAGTGATCTTTGTGAGATACAAAAGCGTGTCCATGTCGTTGCCTTTGTATTTCTCCAAGATGAAGGCTTCAAGTTTTTCCCACAGGATTCTAAGGTCGATTGACATGAAGAATGAATGAACATCGAACTTGCCGATAAACATGTCATCCAAAAAACCGAACCAGTGCATATCGGTATAGACGCGCCGCCTTGCGGCAAGTGTGCCATAGCCCTTCCTGCAATTGAAGCTCACGTCGCCTTGCTGTCTGAACCTCTCTTCAATCAGCGGATTGATACGGAGGTAAATCCAATGTTGAACGATTCTGTCGATGAATGAGGCGGCAAATATCTCACGGAGTTTCGGAACCTTGACGATAAAGGTTTCCGACACAGTGGGCAGGTACCGTCGCTCTTGGATGGCGTCGGCGAGGTCTATCAGAACCTCATCGTTGAGGCGAAACATGATGCAGTGGTAGCTGCTTTTCTTGTGCTTGCAGCAATCGTCGTAGGCTTCCAATATCGAGACCCGAAAATCATCGTCAAGTGCCGCCACGGGCCGCACCCTGAAGCCGTTGTACTTGTTGTTGTTGTTAGTGTTATAGCTCGAAAAGTTGCAGTTCCAGGCGTTGTTACTATTATACTCAGTGCTGGACCAGAAGTTGGACGCGGCTAATGCGCATACTACTTGATTATTAACAAAGGACTTTACGCCCCTTGTGATGCGCCCATTTATCGATTGATTTATTCTCCCTCTCATGGCTTTGGGTCTTTGAGGGATTCTGCCGTTTTCTTCCTCCATCCACCGATTTGACGTTTCAAGCTGTTCATCCTCTCGGTGAAGTTCAGGCATTCGACCTCGGTGATGACACGAACTTTCTGGCGATCCTTCGATGTCCATTCATGCAGCACCTTGAACGCTGACTTGCAGGTTGTCAAGTGCCACACCATCATGTCAATTAACTCCAAACGCGATGCCAAATCGGAAGTGTTCAATGCGATGGCGCAAGCGGTCATCGCATCCATTATGTTGTCTTGTATCTTGTCGCCAAGATATTGCACGGCACGCGCCTTGGGTAACTTGTTGCCCACAGGCAGGTACCACAACATCAGCAGTTCCAGGTCCCGATATATGGAAGACTGCGACGGGTTCATCTTGTTTCTTTTTCCTCTCCGTTTTTTTGACTTGTACGTCATTCCTAACGGCTCCTTTCGCGTTTTATTTTGTCATCGATAAAATTTACGGCGCGGCGTCAAAGCCGCGCCTATAATCTCAAAATGCCGCCACGGGCCGCACCCTGAAGCCGGAGTACTTGTAGGTGCCGTAAGTGCTATAGCTCGAAAAGTAGCAGTACCAGGCGTTGCTACTATCATACTCAGTGCTGGACCAGAAGTTGGACGCGTAGAAATTCGTAAATATCTGTTTATCAATGGCCTTCTTGAATATGTTTTGAGATGAGCCCGTTCCCTTTGAACGATACCAGCAAAAGCGCATAAGAAGGCCATTGGCGGGAAGGAACCAGTTGTGCGCCTTGAACTTGTCGGCCAGTTCAAAGCCTACAACGGTTGGCTCGTAGGCATAAGCTGCCGAAGCCGCAGGATAATAGATTTGCGACCATTTTGCGGAATTTGCGTCCTGATACTCGGTTGCCATGTAGTTCCTGAGCGTGGCAATCAGACTGACCAGGTTCTCCAGCTCCGTCCTGCCGCTGATTGCGGTCGGGATGGGCAACGGACCAAGTCTCCTTTCCTGCACATCACCTTCAGCAGGATAGAGCACAACGCCGTTGTTCAGTATCTTGTTCCTGTGCTGGATCATTTTCAGTGTCTTGGCATATCCGCTGTTCACGATGTCGCCTTCTTGGTAGCCATTTCCGGCCAAAGCCGCAAGTTCGGCGGTAAGAGTCCTTGCATTCAGCTGTGATTCCGTTTCGGTGTATGTTCCGTTGGGTGTGGTACCGCCAATCACGCCATCGCCACCGGATTGTCCTGGAGTGAAAGGCACAAAGCCGTGGTTTTGCACACCCAAGGTCGAGATTTCGTCTCTCATGTTGGCATCATTGGTGCTGGCAGACGCCATTCCGCTTGTTGTCAGGTTGACAATTGTGGGCAGGTCGTAGAAGGTGGTTTGTGTCAACAGTGCCTCGGGCACTTCCAGTTTCGCGTGGCTGTCGGTGAAGTCGTAGATGTCGTTGGTCGCGCCACCTGTGTTATAGTAGCTGCCCCATTGCCAATCCGAAAGGGTCAGCGAATTACCTGCGCTGCCGGTTCCCGACGCGCTGGCGTCTCTCAAGGCACACATCAGGCGCTTCTGCTTGTCGTCGGGGTTGGCAAGGTCGGTGATGATGTTGCCTTGTGCGTCTTGTGGCGCAATCCAACAGCAAACGCCTATGACCTGTTTCTCACCGTCGTATGTGTCAGGCGATGAATAGGTGCCGTCGTGATAGACAAAGTCGCCGAGCGCAGCCTTGCGATTGTATATGTCAATCTCTTTCTCTGCCACCATCACGCCGTATTGACCTGCAAAATAGGTGGTCACGGTGATAATCACCTTCGCCCTGTCGATGGAGTTGGACAATGATTCAACCGTCAGCACTCCCGTAATCGGGTCGATGCTTGCCCTTGAATTCTGCAAATAGCCGGCTTCCTCTGATAATGAGTAGCGGATTTTCGTGAAGCCGTTGACATAGACCGAATTTGGCACAGCGGTAAACGGGAATGTGTCACCGGCTTCAGGGTAGAAGTTACCTCTCGCGGTCAGCGAGTCAAGCTGCCTTTGCCTATAGGTCAGCTTCAACCCTTGGTGTTCGGCACTGGTTTCATCATCGACATTGCCCCACTTGCGGTTGAACTTGTCTTTCAAGGCAAAAGTCACGGCGTTTTGCGTGGCATCGGGTTCCTCTATGCCTATGGTGCCGTTGAGTGTGATGACCTGCAAGTCGGACATCCACGAAAGGATCTCTATCGGGAAATTGGTCCAATCGACATTGTTCACCTGCAATGTGGTGAGTGTTTGGGTGCTTTCCGTTGCATTGGTCACCTTGGCATCATACAAGCCCATGACAAGGCCTTTTGTGTTTAATGCGCCCACATTGTCACCCACCTTCACCGAACTCATGGCATCGTAGCCCTCGATGTCGCAAGTCACAAGCCTGGGAAGGTTGGCGATGTGCAGCTTGATCAGCGAGGCTGGCAGGTGAATCTCGGTCAGGTTTTCGCTTGCAGGCATGTCAATGTCGTAGATGTAGGTGCCTCTGATGTCGAGGCTTCCCAACCTGGTCAGCGCGGTGATGTCGGATGTGCCTCCTATGCCGCTGCCGTTCAACGAAACGTGCTGCAATCCCTTGGCCGTGATGTTGAGTTGGTTGGGACGGAACGCTCCCACGGTCCGCCCTGTGTCGCCATCGACATAGGTTATAGTCGGCTCTGCCACAAACTCCACCAACCGCTTGCCTTTCACCTCGAAGGTCACATTGGGCGAAACGCTCAAGTCGCCCACGTTGCCTACACTACGGTAATAGTTGACGCCCAGCACCGACATACCCGTGTCGTTCGATTCGGTTGAACCGAGATTGAGTGTGAACTGTTGGCCTGGTGCGACTCTCACATGCGGGTCGATGGAGGTCTGTCCAAGCATACCGGTCGGATAGATGTATTGGTGCGGGGTCAGCACAAACGAATAGTTATTGTTCGATGTGGATTGGTTGGGCAGGTGGAAGGCTTGCAGCGAGAACGTGTCCGCTGCATCGGCAATGCCTACGCTGTGGGTCTTGCCTGCATCGTAGAAGTTGCCCCATGCGGCATAGCTAGCCATGTAGATGACGCGACGGATCATGAACTGCGTCTCGGCTTCAAGTTGGTTGCCCATCGATTGGGTGATGGGCGCGATGTTTCTTGCACCCGATCCTTGCGACACGAACCCCAGCAAGGCGGGCCACTCGTATCTGATTCGCGCTTGCTCGTTGTAGGCCGTGACGGGGAAATATCTCTGGATGCTGAAGAGGTATTTGTTCAAGCATCCCCAGATGCTGTTGGTGTAGCCCTTTGCGTTGTCGGCAGTGGTGATCAGGTCGACCATTGCCGTGAAGATGGCCTTCATCATTGATTGCAGCTCTCCCGTGGCCTCAAACATGGCCTCCATGAGGTTGAACAGGACATTGTTCGTGCCCTCGTAGCATGAAGTGGTCTGTCCTGAATCCTTGTCATCGAACGGGTGCATACGGTCTATGTAGTAAGGCTTGGTCGAGCGGCCGTTGTTGTCGGTGATTAGGATGGTGTCCACGTCGTCCTGATGCAGCTCAAACAAGTAACACTCCCTGGTTTCTCCGTCGATGGTCACCGACTTGGCTGTCGGGTCAACGACGAAGTAGGTGTTTTTGGAGCAGTTGTCTGTCCCTGCCATGAAATGGTTCTGGAAGGCATAGTGGAATTGCAGCGATGGCACCTTGAAATACCAGCCGATGTACTTTTTGGCGTGTGCCACGATGGCACCGACCAGCTCAGTGTTCAGCAGGTCGTATTCGGCATGGTTCAGCGATGCTTGGTAAGTTGCACCCGTGATTTCATCCGTCCTCAGGTCGATGGCCTCAAACTCTTGGTTTTCCGCGTCCCATAGTCCGGCGTTCACCCAACGGCTACCGACGAAGTCGTAACGCTTCAGCAGGTAGGCATCTGGACCGTCGGTGCACCACCACTTGATATTTGTCTTCAAGGCTTCCTCCGACAACACGAACTGTTCGAAGCTGCCGGGATAGAACTTCACCATGGGCGAGTGCATGTAGAGGAAATTCCATGCGTTGGCAAGCCGGTCGCGGATGTCGGCCACGGGCACTTCGTTGTCGTCGGTCTTACCGGCGTCGAAGTCGAGGCACTGCAGGCCGTTGTAGAAGTACCCTTCGTCATCAACGGAATAGGATACATATTCGGGGCAGTTCGGGTCGGTGGTGAACGGCACACGCATGTCGGTCAGCGGATAGTTGTTGTCCGACCCCTCGATCATGGCAAACTTCGGGTGGAGTTTCTTCACATAGCCCCAAGTGGGTTTGTCCATCTTGCCTGCGCCGAAGTTGCCGCCGCCACGGAACACCACTTCGTTGCTTCCGTCGGCCTGGGTGAAGAAAAACACAGGCTCGGTGTATTTCGACACGCGGGCTGAAGACACGGCTTGCTGGAGTGAGTTTTTGCCGACGACTGCGGTATGCAGGTCGTTGTAGAGTCGGTTGCCGCCGCAAAGGTGGCTCTGCATCGAAGAGGCATAGTTGACCTTCAGCACCAGCTTTGTCGCCAACGGCGTTCCTTCGGCAATCATGAAGCCCATGCCACGATACTTGCCGTTGCCGTCAATCCATCCGTCGGGGACGGTCACCATGCCGTTGCTGTAGTCGTACTGCTTCGCCTGTGCCCTTACGGGGTCGTACGCTCCAAGGTTGCCGCCGTAGATGTCGACCACCGTCTTCGTGAGGGTTTGGCCGTCTTCCTCGTATTCCATTTCGTAAGGCTCGCCTACGGTAATGGATTCGTGGATCTGCGTGATTGGGATGGTGATGCTGCCTCCATCGTCGACCTTGGTCTGGATATTGCTATAATAATAGGTGTTGGCCGTGGAGCCTTGGCGCTTCGGCTTCGTTCCCGTCTGGCGGCAGATGGTGCCCGACAATTCGGGGACATACTCGCCGTTTTCGTCATATTGGAAGATTTCCCACCATACCTTGGCCACCGAGGTGTTGTAGAAGTAGGGTTCTGCGCCGTGAAGGATAAGCACACGCTTCCCGAGGGCCTTCACTTTCTCCACATCTACACGGCCACCGGTCAAGATGTCGTTCTCTCTCCTTATCCTCAGCTTTTCGTCGGCTGTCGGCAGCGTGGCAATCCAATTCTTCACGATGGCTTGTGAATTGAGTTGGCGGTTAAGGTAGCATCTGATGGAATAGATGTCGATGTCGGCACCGTCCTGGCCGATGGTGATGCCGCCGTTCGACATGTCGGCGGTGCAGAACTCGTCGGCATTGGTCAGCGAGAACTTCATTTCGCGCTCGATGTTGCCGTTGACGAACACACGCACCAGGGCGATGCTTTGTGCCGGTGTGAACCTGTCGGGGTCATAGAGGCCGTCACCGTTGACGGTAGGCACAACGGCATTGTTGATGTTGATGCTTATGTGTGTGCGTTTCTCCTCGCACCAACGGAAGTTGGTCTCGCTGTCGATGGTGTTGGTCTTGGTGTAGATGTTGCCCTCCATCGGCCTGATGATAAGGCCACGGTAGTTGGTCGTGATTCCTGCCTGGATCGTCTCGAAGAGGCTGATGATGGGGTCGTCCTCGTTGGTCACATTGCGCACGTTCATGTCAAACTCCATCGTCATCGACGAGTCAGGGGTCAACAGGAACTGGGCAAACGGATTCAGTTGGATGTTCAGCCTCTCCCCTGCCAGCACACGCAACACCTTGGTACCGTCTTCGGCTGTGACCCATCCGTCATTGACGAAGTCGAAGCCTTGGAAAGTGCTTGGTATCTCGGCGTTGTTGGCTTGCGAATTGAGGATGCGGGCTGGGTTTGACTCCGAGTTGTTGCGCACCTTCGGGTTCAGCACGAATGTCGCTCCGAGGGTCGGCGCAAACGAGTCGGAATTGTCGACCACGATGTTGATGTTGCTGGCGTTCATACTCTCCAGCATGAAGTTGTGCATGACATCCTCGTCGTCTTTTCGCCACACACGGAAATAGCTGTTGATGTCGTCCGTCGATTCGCTCTCCACTTCAATCGTTGTGGTCAGCGAATGGCGCACACCTGGTACAACGAGACTTTCGAAGGCGAAGTATTCCGTGACGTTCGGGTCGTTGGGGAATGTGGTCGAATAGCTGGTCATGAAGAACTGCACGTTCACGGGGTCGGTGCCAGGCACAATGCTTTCGCCGTCGACCACGGGATTGAAAACGGCATAGTCGCAGATCTTGGTCTGCACATAGTTCTTCAACCGGCTGACCACATTCTGGAGCAACAGGAAGGGTCTGTCAGGGTAAGCTGCCGTAACGGGATCTATTACCATGAATCGGTTGACCAGCACTTCGCTTGAAAGCTCTCCGCCAAGGCCGTTATCGCAGGTCAGCCAAGCGGTTACAGTGCGGACACCATGGACAAATATCTTATAGCTGTCGTCGGCTGCTGGAATCTCATGCACGACTTGCACGCCGTTGTCGGACACGCCCAAATGGTATTCAACGGGCAAAGGATTGACCGCTGCACCTTGGATTTGGATATGCAGTGTCTTGGCCACTGCACCGTACACCATGTAGTTTGTCGGGAAACCCGAAACGCGGATGTTTTCGGCAAACAGCGGCGTGTGCCAGGGCTGGAGACAGGTCAACGACAACTGGGTATAGGTGACGGTATTGCCGATTTGCACCCAAGTGGAGTTGGCTGTCTTTTCCTCGTCGTTCTCGTCCACATAGCGGAACGATGCCCTCACCCTGACCAACTGGCTGTACTCCTTGGAGAGATACGGACCGATGTTGATGGGTGTGTAGGTCTCGGTGGTGCTGTAGTCGGTCGAATTGATGGCGTTGGCCAAGGTGTAGGATTCCCAGGTGTTGCCGTTGTCGAGGCTTCGCTGGATGGTCAGCGTTCCTTTCGAGCCCATGTTGAGGCGTTCGCCGTTGGTCACCTTGACGGCATGGAAGCGGAAATTGACATTCAAGGTCGGCTCGGCGACCACGATGTCGGCTGTCTGATCCAGTGTAGTGAACAGATAGGCTCCGTAGGAGTCCTGTTCGGTGGAGATGGGGATTTCCACGGCGAACAAAAGCAGGCTGGCATGTTCCTCCTGGTCCTCGTCATACAAGGCCGCGTCAGCTTGTGAAGCGAAGCCTTGGATGACATAGAAGCCGTTCCCGCTCTTTTCGCGCGGAATACGCATGTAGCCCGCCTTGCTCCTGAACTGTTCCTTGATGAACCGCTCCACCTCGCCACGGTTCATTCCCCACTCGACTCCTGTGGGGATGGTGATGCCGTGGATCTGTATGTCTTCTCCGGTGTTGTTTACTCCACCCCAGGCATCATCGATGGTGTGAAGGAGATTTTCACCTGTGATTTTAATCTTCTTTGCCATATTTGGTATTGGTTTTTGGTTTTGTTACCATGCTTCGCTTCTGAACCATCCATCCGAGCGGAACCAGGCATCGGTACTCCATTCCACCTCTACGGCGGGCAGCGCGGGACCAACATAGACATAGTTGGTCTCTGCGCTGGCAAACTCCATGTCGAAGTCGTATTCCGTTTCCTCGGCTACTGACTCCTCCACGATGTCGCCAACGATGAGGTGGATTTCCGACTCATCGCCAAACTCGGCTTCAACCATGACATCGAAGCCGGACTCGATGGTCAGCTCCATGTCAAGGCCTTCGGCAATCACGATTTCCGACTGTGGCCACTCGGTCCCTATCTCGATGCAGTCATTCATGATCCAATTGCTCATTCATGAAGCTTTGAATCACCTCCAACAAGATAGGCTCTGTGCAATGCTTCACAAAGCTTGCATCGCGGCTGTAGATGACCATTTCCACGATGATGTTTCCTTTGAGCGACTTCGACAAATCATGACTGATTTCCCAACGGTATATGCCCTTTTCGGGGTTGGTGATGTCGCCGTTCTGGTAGCTGAATACCGTTACCTTTTGTCCGTTTTCAGGGCGAAGGCCAATCATGTAGTCGTAGCCCTCGGGCAAATCCTGTAGTTCGCCATCGGGCTTGTGTTTATAGACGATGGGGAAAGTGTCACCCGCGATTACTTGTCTCTTGATCATTTCGGTGGTTTTTGGTTTATGGCAAAATTATAAACCCGAAATAGCAAGCAAGTGACAAAAAAATCCCCTCCATCCGAAGATGAAGGGGATTGGGCACGGTTGCCTTCGGTCCTATATCCAACCGCAACTATTGAAACAGTCGCGGCGTGGGATGATGTCGAGGGCGTAAACTGTGCCGTCATCGAATTCCAGCCGGTTGCTGTATTCGCCTTTCAGCGCAATGCCGACCGAAGCCTTGAAGTCGACAATCTCATCCTTGGTGTAGTACCTGGTATTAGCCATTGCTTTGTTCGCTTTGAATGTCTTTGATTAACCGCTCAATCTTTTGATTGTGTTCGGTCTGCATCCTCTTGATTTCTTCGCCTTCGCTTTGCAGTTCGCAAAGGGTGGTGACGATTTCCAATTGAGTCATCATGCCGCACCTCCTTCCATGGCCAATGAGGTAAGTGCAAGGTTGAAGGCACCGCCAAGGCGTGTACGCGGGCGTTCCATGATAGTTGCAGGTTTGCGCCATGTATGCGCCGATGGTTGTGTTGTCCGAGTTGTGTCCAAGATTTGTCCAAGTTCACGGGGCTTGCGTAAAGCAACGAGGAAGCCTTGGCTCATGGCGCGAAGCCTGATTTTCTCTTCCTCACGGTCGCTGTTGGCTACGACTACGATGTTGTTTTTGCTGTGGCAATCACGGAAGATTACCAGTGTTCTTTGTGCCGTCTTTCCGGCTGTTGTCTGTGTGTTTTGCATCTTGTTAGCATTTAATTTGTGGGCAACAGAAAGCGGTCGCCACTTTCGCTGCTAACAAGATGACTGCCACCACGAGGGGACTTTATCTTTCGAAAGGGCGACCGCAGAGGTCTTACTCGGAGAGGGCAATAAAAAAAGCCCTCGGTGTGTCTTGGGCTGTTTCCGCCGCCCCTGCGTGATAGGCTACTATCATCTTGTTAGCGCGGCAAATATACGGCTATTTTGGAAAAAACAAGCTAAAAATGGAAATTTTTGCTAAATTAGGGGAAATTTTTCTGTTTTTTCCTCAAAATTCCCCAATTTCTTTCAGTTTTACCCCTCTCGCACGAAGCTCTTCCTTAACCCTTTCTGACATCTTGATGCCGTTTGACAAAAGGAAGTTGGCCCGGGCTTGCACTTCGTTGAAAGTTTTCTCATTCCAATCTTCCTTTTTGAGAGCTTTGCTGATGTAGCTACGGAATGTTGCAACAGTATTGTCCGTGTTGATTTCACTTGGCATATCCATCTTTTTCGTTCCCAAAGTGTAGGGCTGCGGAACACCGTCTATTACCTTTTGGAAATAGGCAGTAGCGGTGATGTACGGCAGTTCAGGCCCTTCCTCGTAATCGCTGATGAAGCAGCTCTTGATGTGGGGATAAACAGCAGACAAAGCAAATGACATTCCTGCCTCAACATAACCCAAGAAAAAGTTGCCATCGTCCGAATACACACGCATAGCGTGAGAGTCATGCTCGTTGTCTGGTTCGGGTTCCAGATGAAGTGTGCAATACTTACGCAAGAAAAGAGAACCCACTTTTGAGTTATCACTTCTGTAATACAAGCCCTTCACTTTGAAAGTATAATGGCCGAGCGTACTGTTCTGCATTTGCCTTGCATTTTCTTTGTCTTCCTCTTCCGAGTCGGCAATTTGATCTATCAGTTTTCGCCTGGCTTCCAACACCCTCTGTGTCTCCTCTTCCTCTTCCTTTTTTCGTTGCTTCGCCCGTTCTTGTTCCTGACGCTCTTTTTCCTTTTCCTTGGAGGCTGTGACCATAATGCCAATAACGAGAATCACAGCCAAAAGGATAATCGCTGTTTTCATATTGTTGTTGTTGAATTGAGGCCACAAAGATAGGGATTTCGCTACCGTCATGTTACATTTTCGCCCAAAAAGTAACACGAGGGAAGTGTCAATGTTACTTTTCGGCAAAAAAGTAACATAAGAAAAATCCCACCATTTTCGTGATGTCACGAAAATGATGGGATGCAAGTCCGGCTATGGTGTTTTACCAGAGAGCCACGCGGCCCAATTTGCCAAGGTCGATGCAGGCGGTTTCGGCGCCCAAAGCCCTGAATGCACGCATGATTGTGGCGTAGGCGATGTTTTTCCCGTTCTCAATCTTGGAAACTTGCGCCCTTTGAACGCCCATGCGCTCACCCAGTTCCTCTTGTGTCAATCCCTGCTTTTTGCGGGTTTGCCTGATGGCTTCACCGATGCGGTATTCCTCCAAGCCTTTTCTAACCTCTTCGTCGTAGGCTTCTCTTTCGGGAGTGCCTTTCTTGCCGACGTGCTTTTCAAGCATTTCCTCGTGTGTGCGATATTCAATCATGGCTATTTGTTGTTAAAGTATTCTGTTCTGATGTTTTCCGCTTTGTCGATTTCCTTTTTCGGGGTTTTCTTGGTCTTCTTTACGAATCCGTTTGAGGCAACGATGAGAGTGTCTTCCTCGGTGTCCCAAAACGAGAGCAAACGATAGGCAATGCCGCTGTACAGAGTCCTGACCTCCCAAATCTCGGTTCCTTCCAGTTTCTTGAACAGTTTCTCATCCTTCACTCCACCGCAAATCAGGTCGATGTTGTAATACATTTTCCGCTGTGCCTTTTCCGGCATACTTTCAAGAAAATCGACGGCATCTTTGAGATAAATAGCTTTTGCGTCCATACCTATTCGTATTGTTTTGACGCTGCAAAAATACGAAATAGTTCCATACAAGGAAACATTTTCACCAATTTTTTTCAGGTTGCAACCTTGCAACCGACAAAAAACCTCCCCGACTCGGGCAAACCAGGGAGGAAAAAACATAAAGATTATGAAAAATTTGAACTCGGCTTATTCCATTGGCACCCATCCGTTAAGGGATGCCAGTTCGTCAAGCTGCTTCTCTGCATCTTCTTCGGCGCAGCTTTGGAGGCGGTAACTTTTCGGGAGTTGGATATGCAACTGTGCGGCCACCGTTGGCGTGACGGCGGCAAGGTCTTCGGTCGATACTACCAGCACCTCGATGGAGTAGCCATTGAGGGTATGAATCACCATGAACTGGTAGCGGTCATCGTTGGGTTTAATGTATCTCTTCATTTCTTTGTTGTTTTAGTATATTGTTCCACACGCCGACGGGCACCACGCTCATCCGTCCGGGCGTAATCTTGCCGTCGTGTTCCTCATACGACAGTGCCACCACTTCTTTGCCTATCTGGAGCCATCTCATCATTTCTTGAAGAACTTCCTTATTATTATCAATACAAACACAATGAAGGCCACGGCAGCGACAATGGACACAATTGCCCATGTGCCGTTGTCCTGTCGTACCTCCGAGGCTTTTTCAGTGTGCGCCCCCGAAGCCGAGTCGGATTTGGAGTCCGCTATGCTGTCGGTGCGGGCAAACGAGGAATCAGAAGCGACCCTCTCACTGGTAAACTCCATGCTTTTCACCGACCCGATGCCGCCAACTGTGCTTCCTGATGGGAGCGCAGGTGGAACACTGGCGGTGTTCGGATCGATGGGGACGCAGTTGTCCGTGGTGGGCTGTGCGAGGCCTCCTTCAGCAGGGTAAAACTCAATCTTGAAGTTAAGCCTTTCGGCCATGGAGTTCCAGAACCTTTGCAGGTCGTGGAACTCCACGCCTATCTCCGAGGTGTTCTGCTTCGTTTCCGTAGTTTCCATCTGCCGCTGCCCACGGCAACCCCAGAGAAAGCCAAAACTCAAAATCATTATGACCAGAAAGTATTGTTTCATTATTCCACAAATTCAAATGAGTTCAACCTATTGAGCCAGCCTTTGAGAAATCGCTTCTGTGTGTACTTCAGCAATTCTCTTTCCGTGGCTTTCCTTCCCAGTTTACGCTCGTATTCCTTCACGCTGTTATCCACGAGGTCAAGAAAGAATTGCT
>JAEEGL015754210.1_pt1 | contig 14169 bp, 11 predicted proteins | sample 9134231 | NCBI WGS metagenome assembly JAEEGL01 (sample SAMN16246548, study PRJNA631951) | gut metagenome | biome: gut microbiome; feature: rumen; material: fiber-attached | host: Bos | place: Iran: Karaj | collected 2018-10 | reverse complement strand
GCAAGCATCTTAACCAGCCTGCCGAGGTCGCGCACGTCACGTTGCAGGGACGTGTAGTCGTTATGCACGATGACGCTCTTGCCTTTGTCAAACAGCAGAGGCGAGATGTCGGGCAACGGCATGGCGGCGAGCAGGTCGCCGAAGTTCACAGGTGCCTCGTTTGCGATGAAGTCCAGGTAGTCGGGGAACACCTTCGAGCCTTTAGGCATCTCCACCAGCGTGGGCACTTTGGGTGTGAGCCAGTATTTGCCTCCAGTCTCAACCACCTCACGCCTGCCGCCGTCACCGACGATGGCAAGACCGCCGGGGTGATAGTCGGTACCAGACTTATAAGCCTTGATGGGCTGTGCAATGGCGGTGGCCAACTGTATGGCACCCATGGCAGCGACGAGGGCCATCTGTACCCAGTTGGGTGAGGCCTTCATGATACCTAACGCAGTGGCAATGGCAATCTGGCTGATGTTATTGGCTTTCTCGGCGACTGCCTGCTTATACTCCAGCCTGGCTTTCTTCTTGGCCAGTTCCTCCTCACGCTTGGCGGTGGCGGCTTCGGCCTCACGCTTGCGCAGCTCTGCCTCTTCCTGGGTGATGGCACCACGCTCGGCAAGAGCCTCGATGTTGGCAATCTGCTGGTCGTAGCTTGCTTGGTTGGCCTCCTGTTGTTCCTCTATCTTGGCAATCTGCCCGTCAAAGAGGGTGTTTACCAGGCTTGTGATATTGCCGATGGCATCGGTGGCGGCATTCAGCCACTGCTCGGCGTTGGCGATACGCTTGTCACGGGACTTCTTGTCAGCCTCGTTGACTCGCTCGATAGCTGCTATCTCGGCATCTGCTTCGGCATCGGCGATTTCGATTTGCGTCTCTGCCAACTGCTTGGCGAGGTTCAACGCCTCGGCATGAGCCATGCCCATACCCTCAAGCAGCATGGTGTTGGCCTCGATGTCCTGCAAATCGTCAAACAGTGACTCAAAGGCGGACTCGTCACCCATGAGGGCATTGATCTGCGCCTTGTATGCCTCCATCTGCTTCTTGGCGGTCTCGATGGCGTGCTGTTCCTGCTTCTCGGCGGTAATGCGGGCGTACTTGTCCCGGATGTCGGCAATCTTCTCCTCGTTGTTGCCAACGGCCTCAATCTCCTTGGCCATCTCCTCATTGAGGGCGATAAGCTGCTGCTTGAGGGAGTTGTCGCGGATGACCTGCTCAGTGGCCGCAGCCTCGGCGAATTTGTCGAAGCGGTTCTTGATGTAAGTCTCAAGCAACTCCTGTTCCTGCTTGTTGTACTTGGCATTGATGAGTGACACATCGGCATCGGTACGCTCAGCCTCACGCAATTCGGCCTCACGTTGTTTCCTTAGCTGCTGTAGTTTCAGCTCGTACTCTTCCTTGCTGTTCTCCTTGACTGATGCGAGGCGGTTGGCAAGGTCGGTCTCGCTCCTGGTCTTTTGGTAGTTGTATTCGGCTTCGGCCAGCGCATGGTCCATGGCGGCCATGAGGTCGAGGCGTGCAACACGCTCCTTCTCGCCCTCGCCCTTGATGGCGTTGATTTTCTTCAGCCACTGGAGTTTGATGTTGGCCATCTCCTTCTCGTGGTAGTTGGTCATCAGTTCCATCTTCGCCTCAAGGCTCGCCTCCTCCGCTTTGAGGTCTTGCTGGCGCTGCTTCTCGGCGGCTTTCTCGGCCTCCTTGCGGGCCTTCTCAGCGGCTTTCTTGGCTTTCTCTGCCTCGGGGTCCTTGGCATGGGTGGGATTGGCGACAGTGCCTCCAGAACCGCCAGCACCGCCATATCCGTCATCGGTGTTGGCACTGCCAACACTGCCGACATCAATATAATCGAGGTGGCCACGTATGGTGTTGTTGAAGCCGTCGGCAAAGGCATCCGCATAACTCTTGCCGGCGTTCCTGATGTCGCCGAGGCCTTCTTTGACGTACTTGGCTACGCTGGTCGTGATGTCTTTCCATCCCTGCTTTATCTTATCGGGGTTGAAAGTGATGATGCCCTCGAGAATGTCACCGAACGCCTTAATCTGGCGGCCGACATTCTTAAACGCATCAATGATGAGGTTGCATACCAGCTTGCACGTCTCCCACGTCAGCCTGAACGTCAGGATGATGTTGTTGATGGCTGAGCGCACCAAAATACTCTCGTTGTACCAGTCAATGAAATAGTTGATGAGGGAAACAACCCACTTGATAGCCTTGATAAGTCCCTCCTGTATCCAAATTTTGGCCTTCTTGGTCATGGTCTCAAACCCGCCATCGCCCATCTCAAACAGGGAAGCAACGACGTTGTTGAGCTCGGTCTGCGTCTCAACCTCTTTGACCTTGAGGCGTTCGAGACTGTTCTCTGCTCCCAGCAGTTCCTCGGTGCCTGTCTTGGCATTGGCCAGGAACGCGATGAACTCAGTACCGATTTGGCTCTCACCACGGGCACCAAACAAGTCCTTCATGACTGCTGCGACCTCGCGGCTGTTGGTGCCGGTCTCCTGTATCTTCTGGGCAATCTCCTGCATGGACTCAACAACGCTCTTCTTGCCCTTCTGGATGTCGGTGGACATCTGCGTGGCGTCAATGCCGATGGCCTTGAGGCTGTTCGCCGTGCTGATGTTCATCGTGCGCAGCTGCATGGATGCCTTGCCCATGGCGGTCATGGACTTGGACGTGTCGGCACCCGCTTTCTCGATCTGCCCGGCAAAGGCAACGAACTGGTCAGCAGACAAGCCCATCTTCTCCATCGTCGGGGCAAACCTCTGCAGGATGTTGAGGTACTGCTGTGAGTTCTCACCGCCAGCGGCGAAGCCCTTGTTGATGAGGTCAAGCGCCTCGTCAGCGGTGACGCCCATATTGTGGGATATGGCCGTCGCGGCTTTCAGCGTGTCGGTGAAGTCCTTGCCGTAGGTGTCTGCAACGGCCTGTGCCTTGTCACGCACGGCGCTCATGGCCTCACCAGTCAGGCCGGTGAAGAACTTGGTCTGACGGCTCGCCTCTACCAGGCCCTTGTTGTAGTCATACCACCACTTGAAGCCTGCGGCCACGCCAGCGATGCCGAGGAACGCCAGCACATAGGGATTGGAAACAAGCCCCATGACGGTCTGCCCGAAAGCCTTTACTTTCGTGCCCAAGCCAGTGAAGACATTGCCGCCGTTGGATGCGTTGGCCGACAGCGACGAGAAGGAACTGCCCAGCTTGGTGTTGACGCCGAGCAGCTGCCCCATCTGCGTCACCATGTCGGCACTGGCCTTGTTGTTGTCGCGGATGACTTTCTCGTTCTGCTCAATCTTCTTGTTGAGCTGGTCTATCTGGTCCTTTGCGTTGGGCGTGGTGGCTTTGATGCGCTCCAGCGCGTCACGCAGGATGATGTTCTGCTCGGATGCTTCCTTGGCGCTCTTGGCCTCGGTGGTCAAGGCACGCTGGAAAGCCTCGGTGTCTCTCACACCGGCATTGGCGGCAATGGCATAGTTGCCGACGTTGCGTTGGAACTCGCCCATGTCGGCGGCGAGGTCTTTGAGGTGGGCATCAAGGACGGAGATGTTGCCCAACAGTTCCTGACCTGCGGCGCTTTGCATCTGCTCCTCGCTCATGTCCTTGTAGGCCATCCTCATGCGCTCCAGCTCCAACGACAGCTGCTTATAGCTGCCCTGGGTGGCTTGGTTGGCCTTCTCCTCGTTGTTGATGACCTTCTGCAGTTCCTGGTTGTCAATCTTCAACTCATTGTACTGCTGCTTGAGCTCGGCGAGTTTGGCGAGTGCGGCCTCATGCGTCATCGTCTTTTTCTTCTCGGCCTGCTCGGTTTCACGCATCTCCTGTTTCAAGCCCTTCATGGCCTGCTCATTCGACACAAGTAATGAGGTGTTGGACTGCAACGTGCCCAGCTGGGCGTCGGTAGCCTGCTTCCACGAGTTGGTGACAACGGCCGCTTCGCGGTACTGGCGGTTGATTTTCTCCTGCTCCGCCAAAGCGCGGGAGATGGTGTTGGTGGTGTTCGCGATGGCCGCCTGCTGACGTGCCATAGCACCCTGCATCTGGTTGGTCGCGGCGATCATCTCACGCGACTGCACTTTGATGAGGTTGTCGAGCCTGTCAATGTCACCGATGACTGACACCTTTATATTGATGCCATGCACCATCTGCTGGCATATTTCAACGTACTTGACCCGCATCTGCTCCAAGGTGGCGAGGAAATCAAGCTGCGCCTGTCTCGCCTCGGGAGCCACAAGGTCATCAATTCTAATACCCATGATGTAATGCTATAAATAGTGAATGTATTCTATTATCTTGCCGTTGCCTCCTGTGCCTCGGCAGTTGAACGCAAACGTCCCGTCATCACGCTGGCGCATCTCCATGATGCACTCGTTCAGGATGGCGGCTTTCTTGGCCAGCGACTTCATGCGCTCGTACTCGCTCGCCCTTTGCTTGTTCTCACATCCGCAACTCATAACCCGCACTCGTTATAGAAGTTCTGCAAATACGGTATCAGGTACTCCTCGTTGAAGTACTGCACCGAAACGCCCACAAGGTCGAACAGTTCCTCGCCGTACTTGCCGAGGATGCTCGGACCGTCACCGCTCTCGACAACACGCAACTCTATCTGCCTGTCACCGCTGACGGTGTAAATCTCACTGTAGAACTTGCCGTTGATGAACAGGTTGGGCACGTCATACGGACGAGGTGGCAAGCCCAGCAGGGAACTCGTCACGGGTGGCGTGATGTCGCCCTTCCATGCCTTGTAGCGCTCGCTGCCGTGGAACCACTGGCCAGGCTCCTCAAAGAAGGGATCATCGTCATACGACGGGCTGATGTATGTGCCGTCACCCTTGAGACCGCTGTACATCTGCTCGGTGACGAGGTGGACGAACACGCCCTGGTTGCGCTCCATGCACTCCAGGCACTTGTCCTCGAAACCCTCTACCCAACGCTTCACGGCGTCGCATACTTCATCGAATGTTGCCATAGCTGTAAAAAATAATCTGGGCGATGCGAACTTCATCACACCGCCCAGAGGTTGGTCACTTCTTATCCACCTTTGAGGCGGGTTTCTTCTTGCCCTGCTTGGGAGGGCACATCAGGTCGTACGTGTCGGCAAGGATTTTCCTGCGCTCTTCAATGGGCCGGTCAAGCCAGAAAACTCCCTCAAACTCCTTGACGAAGCCTTCCTTTCCCATCGGAACGCACGCCGACTCGACGAAGTTGACACCCTCGACAATCATCCTGTGATGCCGTAGATGCTGGCAGTGTAGAGAGCCGACGGAGCCTTCAACGAGGGTGTTGCGCCCTGGTTGAGAGTCAGCGTCAGTACCTCGTTGTCACTGTCATAGGTAGCAGCGGAGATGCCGTTGATGGCGGATGCAGCAGCGGTGGCAAGAGCCGTGCCGTACTTGGCGGTCACGTCGTAGCCGCCGACCTTCTCGACGAGCTTGTACTTGGTGGCAGTGCCAGTGGGTGCCAGCTCGACAGGAGTCAGCATGACGAGAGCGTCCTTCAGGCTGAAGTCCAGCTCAACGAAGTCGAAGTCCTCGATGGCGTCGCGGGCGTTCTCGAACGCGAACGATACCGTGAGGGTCGCGGGATTGCTGCTCGTGGGATGAGGCGTCACGGTGGGATAGAGCGTGGTGATGGGGAAACCGCGCAGGTTGTCCTCGACACGGCGGCCATAGACCACGTCATTCTCATCGAAGTAGAACACCTCGAAGGGCAGGTTCATCGCCTTGCTCAACGACGCGGCCAAAGCGGCATCATGCTGCGCAAGGGTGAAGGTGTCGGTGCGGGCGCCGATGTTGGTGACCTGGTTGCCACCATAGCCGACAGCACTCACGTTAGGCTCACCGCCATCCTTCGCGTACTCAACAAACGTCATGATGGGCATGAGCCTGTTGGGACGGTCGGCATGGCAAGCCTGCTTGATGGACGAGGCGGTAGCGGACGTGGGCCAGTTCATGCCCTGCTCAACGACGATTGCACCAACAATCTTCGCGAAATCGAGCGGACACTGCGACTTACCGGTGTTCAGCTCACCGCGCTTGCAGTTACGAATGAATCTCATTTTCTTATGCAGTTTTGAATTTTAACTTTAACTTGCAGATTAACGATGTTGATGGCGTCAATGGGCTCGCTCACTGCGTTGCCTGAAGCATCGGTGTAAGCCCCGTATCGGCCATAAGAGTAGTTCTCGGAGTACTCATGCGGTATCTTGCCGCCATAGCCCCAGTCGAGACGGCGGTCACGCTCCAGCACCTCCATCAGCCTCTTGTATATCGGCCGCAGGACGTTCTCGAACGAATAGACCTTGCGCTGCTCGTTGCTCCACTCCTTCGTGCTTGAACAGGCTATGAGCAAGCTGACCTTCGCCGTAGTGTAGAACTGGTGGCTCACCGGGTCCTCCTGGTTGCGCTTCTCCTTGATGGGAGCGAACAGGCAGACCACGGGGAACTTGCTGACGCTCGTCTCCTCTGCCTTGGTCTTGTCGTCGAGGTCATCCTTGAAGTACCGGGCATTGCCGAACACATAGGAGACCTCGGGATTGTGGACCTCGACAAACTCGGCGGGGTCAAGAGCACTCGGCATGACGATGGTCAAACCATTGCCTACCTGTGCCACCACATCGGCGAAGATGTCAACTATCTCGCTGCTCATAGGTTGAAGGGGTTGATGCGGGTTACCATGTTGTCAGACACCGCAGCAAGACAGTAGGGAGCGGCGGTCTGTCCCGCCGCCCATGCCTTAAAGCGGATGTTCCTGTTCACCATCTCGTTCCACACGGCACACTGGCGATGGATGGGCGCCACGGTCTCGTTCTCGTTCTTCCAGATGACAATGCCGCGGTCGGTGGACTGCGTGTTGGCATCACGGAGGATGTAGAAAAAGACGTAATCGGCGAACGACTCACGCAGCTTGTCGCACAGCAGCTCGTAGCCTTCATTGACGACGAACTCGCTCTGCTCCTCTGCGGGCTCCTCTCCACCGTCGGCGGGCTGGGCAGTGGCCGCTGCGGCCTCCGCCTCGTCCTTCTCCACCAGGTAAGCGTTAATCGACGCGGCCAGATCGTCACCCAGCATCTCGCAAAGGAACGCGAGTTGGTAGTGGCTGATGTAGCCCATGATGAACTTGTTTACACTGACAGAGTTCTGTGCCGGTGTAGCGTTGGTCGAGGCATTGAGAATGTGCCTCGGTCCGCTGGTGAAATATGAAACATCTATAAGCATGGCTTTCCTACTTCTTCTTGCTCGTTGACTTCTTGGGTGCTGCCTCCTTAGTGTCCTCCTCGGCGGGTGCATCCTTGGCGTCAGCCTCAGGCTCTACGTCCTTGGCATCCTCCACTACGGGAGCCTCCTTGGTGTCATCCTCTGCGGGTGCATCCTTCTCGTCGGTAACGGGTACCTCGGGAACTTCAGGGGCTTCCTCCTGCTGGGTCTCCTGTTCGGGGACTACGGGGGCTGCTTCCTGCTCGGGTGCCTCCTCGGGGACAGCAGGGCAATTCTTCTGAACGTCATCCGCAAGAGGGGTTACTTTGATTTCACCCCTCGAGATGCGGATGCGGTTCTCTTGAAGCACCTTGTCAACTGAACGGCCTTCGATGATGTACCTCATGTTAGGAAACCGTTACGACGCAGACGTCGGTGTACGAGTTCGTGCCGTCACTGATGGTGGCGGTGATAATGGCAGCGCCTGCCTTCTTACCGGTGATGACACCATTGGCTACTGCGCAGGTGGTGCTGTCACTCGAAGACCACGATACGGAAGTGCCGAGAGGCTTAACCGTATAGCTCAGGGTGGCAGTGTCGTTGACACCCTCAGTGTGGCCTACAGCAGCGGTGGGCTGCAGGTAGATAGCATACTCGGTCGGCTTGGTGATGGCAGCCTTGAGGGTCTCGAGGTCGCCATAAGCAAATGCCCAGGGATTGTAGATCGGGAAGATAATCTCCTCCTGTGCGATGAGCACTACCTGGTTGGTCAGCTTGGACTCGATGTCCTCTGCCCATTCGAGGGTGAGGTTGGTGTAGTCCACGAGGGCGGCAGCCATGGCGGAGAAGTCACCGATGAGGTACTTGCCAGCGGGGATGCCGTCGTACTCGATGATGGGACGACCAGCGATGTACTTCACGCCGCCGTTGTCCTGAATGAGACCGAGGTTGCGGCCCAGGGTGTCCTTCTCACTCTCAATGATATTGACAGTGATGGGGTTCAGCACGATGGCGGTGGGCTTGTACTGAGCATAGGTCATCACGGCAAACGCGGTCTTGATGACGTCGAAGCTGTTGGGCTCGTCGATGCTCTGGAAGCCGCCGTTGTTGACGGTGAAGGTCATCGAGGCAACGCCAGTCTCGGTGCCGGACAAAGTCAGGCCCGGGATGAGGATTTGGCGGTCGTTCATCTTGATGACGTCGTGGGTGGCGTTCAGACCCGTGTTGACAACCGCGTTGGCGAAGGTGATCTTCATGCCGTCGAGGATGGTCGGCTGCGGGTTGGTGAACTCTACCACGATGCCCTGCTGGGCACTGCTGTCAACGGTGCTCAATGCACTAACGGCATGAACACTGCCAGCGGAACCAGTCACGATGGAGTCGGTGATGATGCTCTCGATGCTGACGCATCCGGTCTTCTTGGTGATACCCTCGAGGTTCTCACCGTTGCCGTCACCAAAGAGGATGTTCCAGTCCTCAGCCATGTAAACTGCCTCGGGCAGCATGGCAACGATGAAGGACTTAACGTAGGCACGGCTCTTGAGCATGCGCTTGCTGATAGCAAGGAACGTACCCAGACGCTTCACGCTCACGTTCTGCTCCTTCACCTTGATGTGGGACTGGCTCAGGCGGCCGTTCTCGCTGAAGTAGCGGGCGTTGCGGTCAACCAACTCAATCTCCGTGAAGGCGAGGTTGGGATAGGCGGGGTCACCTGCCAGCGAGGTCAGGATGTCGCGCATGTGCAGACGCTTGGGAGCGTACTTGTTGGCAACGACACCGAGCTGGTCGGTGATGAGGTGGGTACCGGTGTAGTCGTTGGTCATGCTGTCGGGCGTGATGTCCTTCAGCGAGAAACCGTTGAACTTGCCGGTCTTGCGGCTCTTGTCATCGAGGAAGTCCTGGAACTTCTCGCTCTCGTACATCTCGTCGATGAGGCGCGAGAAATTGGAGAGCTGTCCGTTGGTCACGCCTACGGACTTCATCTTGGCGATGTTCTCGCCCAAAGTCTTGATCTGGGCGGCCAGCTCCTTGATTTCATCGTCGGCCTTGGTCTGCTGACGCTCCTCGAACTCCTTAACCGTGGCATTGACGAGTGCGGTAACCTCCTCCTTGGAGATGGTGCCAGTCATCGCCTTGTCCACGATTTCCTGCATCTTGCCCTCGATTTTGTCGAGGAAAGCCTTCTGCTGGGCTTCAAGTTCTTCTTTGTTCATTTCTCTGATTGTTTTAATGAAAAGGTTATTAACTAATCTTATCACTTAGACCGTCCCAAAAAGACTGAGTGCTCTCGTCGGCGGCTCCTTTCTCGGTTTCGGGCCCTTCCTCCTTCGGAGTGTCTGCTGACGGCTCCTCGGTCGACTTGCCCTCATCGGGATTGTCCTGAATAAGTTTGTTTGCCTGGTACACCTTGCCCCAGCAATGGGGGCAACGCACGTAGTTCATGAAATCCTCAATGCTCTTGGTAGTGATGTTCTGCACTCCGCCCTCCTTGGATGCGATGGCATCAATCAGGGCAATCACCTCGGCACGGATTTCGGGCGCGAGCTCATTAACACGGTCCCATGCGGCATCCTCGGCCACCCAGCCGATGTAACGGTTGGCGACCTCGATAACCTGCTGTTGGAACGTGTGCAACTGGGCATCGTCAAAGTCAAACTGATGGCCACAATAGGGGCAGGTGACGATGTTCCCGCCGTTCATGGCCTTTAACATCAATGTCAAGTCCATATCGAATTTCCTGCTTAACTGGTCGGTGAGATTGCACTTGGTCAAGGCCTGTCGCATGTACTCAACGGCATGGCGCACCTGCTCGTCAGTAGCGCTCTTGAGGTCCACAAGGAACGTCGAAGGATTGGCACCCCAGCCCATGAGGGTGGAGTATTCGTACAGACGCCACTCAAGCACCTTGGCTGGGTTCGCCTCGTCACGCTTGACGGCGGTCACGCCGATACTGTGCTCCATCTCGTGGCCACACTCGGCATTCAGCTTGTAGAGTTCCAGGACATCATGACCCAGCGCGGTGTTCTTGGCAATCCTGCCCGTCATCACCAGGTGGGTGTCGGTCTCGTGGCCCTCCACAGGCACACCAATCTGCTTGTGCACATCATGGTCGAGGAACCACTTCAGGCGCTTGAAGCCCTCCTGCAGCGTCTTTTTGAAACTTCCGGGCATCGAGATGTCGCCCTGGGAGTCCATGATGTTAAACCCGTTGACAGCAACAGTTACAAGTCCCTCCTGCTCGTCAACATCCTTTGCCTTGACGCCGTACCACCTACTTTTGTAGGTCATCGTCTTTTCCTGGTTCTGGTTGTTGTTCTTTCCCATCTTCCTGTTGGTTTGTAGTGTTAGTATTTGATGAATTGAAAACTCGTTTAATAAGGGCCAACTCTTCATCGGACATCTGCCACTTGAGCTTTCCCGCCAGCGGCAGCACATCATCCTCAATCATGGCCTCGCCGATCTGGGCGCGCCAGTCGTTGAGGGTGATGAGTCCGCGGTTGAACTGCTCGGCGCAGCGGTCGTTGACCAGCTTCTTCACCTCCTCGGCCTCCTTGAGACCTTCCTGCAGACAGTCCACATTGGAGAAGTCGCAGTCGAGGTAATACTTGCTGCCGCCCTCCTCCATGCGAAGGAACGTCGTGAAGTCCTTGCAGAAACGCTTGGCCAGCGGAATGACGACGGATGAGTACACCGCCTTCTCCGCTGTCGCCTGATTGCTGAACGTGCTCTGATCCTTGCGGGGCACAAGCACGCTCGGGATGCCGTAGGCACCGGCAATCGTTATGGCGTCGGCCAGCGTCTCGTCAAAGGGCTGCAGCTCGCTGATCGAGAGGTTGGTCCTCACGAACGACATCGGGATGTTTGACACTCCGAACGGGAACTGGCCCTCGGCAAAGCCGTAGTTCTCGGTCAGCTCCTTCACGAAGTCCTTCTTCTCCTGGCTTGTCATGGCCACCGTGCCCGCCTTGTCCTGCTGCTGCTGGACGATGAAGCCAACACCACCTCGCTTGACGTAGATGATGTTTCGGGCCTCGTACACGGCGATGAGGTTGCCGATGGGCTTGCGCAACGGCATCAGTCGGCTCATGGCCTTCAGGAAACCGATGCGGCCTCCACCCCAACTCGGCAGGCCGTCGCGGTCGTGCCACACCTGCCACGAGGGTATCAGCTCGGTGATGTACCTGTCGAAGCCAAGACGGTAGCCCGCAATGATGTCATCAATGCCCTCGGGGGTGCAGCCGAACAAAGGAACGGCATAGCCCGCCTTCTTGGGCTCGATGGTGACATGAAGGCTCGGCAGGTTCCAGTACGTGTCGCAGTACTTCCACTTCAAAGACTCGGCGTCGAGGTGGTCGCCCATGGCGGCACGCACAAAGGCGTTACCCGTCACCAGCTTATACACGAAGTGGTTGTAGATGAACTCGTACCAGCCCATCAGGCAGTTCGGGTTGGCGAGGATGCCGTTAACGGGATGGCTGAGACGCCACACCACGCTATCGTCATTCGTGCGCTTCACCACGAAGTTGGCACCCGCAATGCGGCTGGCGATGAAGTCTATCGGCCAGAACACCTCGGGCACCGTCATGAACAGCGTCAGGAAGTTGCCGGTGGCAACCTTCGGATGGAGTATGCCTTCCAACACCTCGGGATCGAGAGCCGAATACACGGCACGCTCCATGGGCGCGTTCGTGACTACGGGAACGTCGGACACAGGCTGCGAGCCTGCCTCCTTCTTCCTCATCGGGAATATGTCATTCAAAAATCCCATGTCAGTCGTTTTGTGCAAATGTAAATTTTCTGCTTTTCGGTCAGTTCATTTTCTTGAAATCTCAAAAATCAATAAAGGGACAACAAAGCCCCTAAAAAGCTATAAAACACAAGATTATAGCCATTGCAGCCGTAAAGCCTAATTTTTTATGACATACGAAACAAAGCCGCTCAACAGCACACTCGCCTCCATGTCGCGGCCTTTGTCGGCATTGTAGTCCAGCAGGTGGGTGACGAACTCGGCATAGTCGCCGCTGCTGTTCGCCGCAGTCTCGTTGAATTGCACATTGGAGCGTACAAAGTCGCTCGTCGCGGCAATCCTCCTGGCCGGGTCGTGTTCCTCGTCGCACACCCTCACGGGCATGCCAGCGGTAGAGCGCAGCTTCCTCACGAACTGGTAATAGGCATCGCCACACTCGACAATGCACATGTCGGCCTGCCTGCTCGTGATGGCATCCGCTATCTCATCCGTCGAGGTGTTGTCATGGTACACCACATCCACGATGCGCCAGAAGTCGCCGACCTTCCAGCCTTCAAGCAGACAGAACTTGCCGCTGATGTTGGGCAGCACATACAGCACACGGCGCGAGACTGCCACACCCTCGCTGCTCGGGTTGTAGAAACGGATGGCACCGTCACGGGCGTAGATGTTGCGCTTGCGGCGGTTGCTGAATATCGTGAACTCCTCACGCAGCAGGTCATGGACCACATAGCGGAACGTGTCAGACAGGTGGCCGTGTTCCTCATACACCTGGTTGGTGGTCTTGTTCTTGACCTTGGTCTTTAGTATCGCCCCGTTGACATCCTTCTGCACGCTCAGGTAGTCCTCTATCGACACGGGACACTCCTTGCCGATGGTGATGTCTATGCCTGGCACATGGCCCTCGAAGATGGCATTGATGAACTCACCGGTCATGGCCACGCTCGGGTTCTTGTTGCCAACGCAGTCCACCACCTCTACACCCTCACCCTCCAAGGTGAAGATGAACAGGTCGAGGAACGACCGCTTCTCGTCGTCGATGGTGTTCGCCGCCCTGGTGCTGGCATCACCATGGAGATAGACTTTGCCTGAGTAGCCCATCGAGCGCAGACGCATGGCTGTGGCCTTGGCTGCACGCTTGACGGTATTGTCGGGCGTCTCGGCGCACAGCTCCCCGATCTGCACGACGCGCTTGCCATCCTCGGTGATGTACTGCCAGAACGAGACGGAGATGTAGGGCAATACGTTGTTGTCCACGCCGACGTGTATCGGGTAGTCGGTGTCGTATGCCGTCGGTGCGGTGTGCCTGCCGGTGTTGAACGAGCCGAAGAACTCGCTGCCCGTGCGGATGACGCCCCACTCGCCGAGGGCATAGATGCGGTAGTAGTCGGGGTCGGTGATTTTGTCCTTCTCGAAGTCGGCCACGCACTGCTCATCGTAATAGCCGAACTTCCCGTCAGGACTGCCGACAACCCAGAAGTTGTTCAGGTAGGTTGATTGTATCAGTACGGTATCGGGGGCATGGTCCTCCATCTCTCCCGTCCTCGGGTTGAGGTAGGTCTTTGCCTCGTTCATCCGCAGGGACTTCACCTCGCTGTATCTCGCAGGGATGGTGTTGCCGTCAATGGTCACACGCATGGAGATGTCGTGCCACTTCTCACCGTCAAACCACGACTTCTTAATCCAGTGCGTCTCACGGATGGGGTTGAACGTCGCGCTGATCTGCTGGCCGTCCTTACCACGCAGACGTTTGCGTATCTGCTTGAAGTCGCTCTCCTCGAACTCGCTCAGCTCTTCCAGGTGCACACGCTTGTAGTTGGAGATACCCTTGATTTTCTCGGGGTCGTCCAGTCCCGAGAAGTCTATGCGGGCTCCGTTGTAGGTGCAGCGGATGGAGTTGCGTGTGAACCTGAAATGGTCCTCCATGTTGAGCTGCTTGCACGATACGCGGAAGTCCTCATAGATGGACTTCTCGATGGATGCGCCGACCTTGCGGAAGATGAGCGTGTTCTCTCCGTCGAACATCGTCATCATGAGTATCACCTGGGCTGCGCTGTATGACTTGGCGGATGAGGAACCGCCGTAAAGGACGATAAAGCGGATGGCCGGCTCACGCATGAAGCGCATGAGCTGCCACCCGTTCGGATTGAACATCCGGTAATCGTAGCGAAAAACCACCTCTTTTGACATTTTGCTCTATCTCCTTTACTTGACACTTGCCACACTTTTGCCGAGTTTTGACAACAT
>JAEEGL015696287.1_pt1 | contig 14169 bp, 13 predicted proteins | sample 9134231 | NCBI WGS metagenome assembly JAEEGL01 (sample SAMN16246548, study PRJNA631951) | gut metagenome | biome: gut microbiome; feature: rumen; material: fiber-attached | host: Bos | place: Iran: Karaj | collected 2018-10 | reverse complement strand
CTCGCCACCCAATGCCAGGCGTTCCATGCGTCGAGGAAAGCCGGCCACCACACTCCGGTCAGGGCACCCTCGCCGTCCTCCTGGTATCGTTGATTCAAGGTGAGCTTGCCGGGATGGGGGCTTTGACCGGGTTTTGTCAGGTCGAGGGCTTCTGTCGCCTTTTTCGCCAGCCCGTTGAAGTACGGGCTAAAAACGCCGCCGGGATGTCCATCGTCATCTGGTAGCGAGATCCGCATTGCGCGGTTGCTCACGGTCTCGTAGTCGCCGGGAACACTGCCGAAGCTCCAGCCGTTGGTCAGGGCGGAGATGTTGCGCAGTTCCACGGCAGCGAAGTCGAGTGCGGGCACGGGGAGCGGCAGGGACGCAGGCGCGAAGCCGGGCGCGTGCGTGAGGCGGAGTACCGCCGAGGCGAACACGTTGCTCGGCGCGCCGAAGAACAGGCTCACGCGGTCCGCGCCGCAATCCTGCGCAGGGCCGAAACTCGCCGTGATGGTGTCGCCCTCGAGGGCCGCCGGCGCCGGCCACCACAGCTTGCCCATGCCGTTGGTTTGGTACCAGAGGTGCAGGTCTGCGCCGGGCGCGATCGGCGGCGTGGTGAATCCCTTGAGCGTTACGGCGAACTCCACCGCGCTGCCGTGTGGCACGGGCGGCGGCGCATACGGCGGCGACGCGGGCGTGGCCGTCCACGAGATTGGAACTGCCGCGCTGGCGGCGAAGGCGGTTGCAAGGGCAATTGCAATGGATGTGCAAAGGGTTTTCATGGTTCGATTTTTCCTTTCTGTGCTAAAAGTCTGCCACCAGCAGGTTGGTCGTGGGGTAGTACACCAACTGCGCGGGATTCTCGGCTGTCGAGCTGTTCACGAGGAGGTGAGTGAGAATACGCCGAAACACGGCGACGACGGAGATCGAGGACACGTGGGCCTTGTAACCGGGGATTCCGGCCCACTCCCCTTTGTATTCGTACCAGGCTGCCGACCCCGCGTCGAAAGACCCGTTGCTGGTGTACGGGTTTGACGCGACGCTTAGCGTCGGATCTGTGCGCTGCGACTCGCCGTAAACGTCCCAGGTCCGCGTGATCTCGAAGCGGACAAACTCATATCCGGCGGCGGGCGTCGCGGCGTAGATGTAGTTCTGATAGCCTTGTTGGTAAGTCTCGGAATCGACCTCCATTCCGGACGTCCCCAGGGCGTACGTCGCCGTGCCGCCGACAGCGGGCGACACAGATATAGTTGGAACTGCGAATGACTCTGCCATAAATTAGGACTGATTGACAATTGATGATATAGGCGTGGAGTTGCACAGCACCTCCCAGCCGTTCGCGTAGGTGGTGCCCTGCTTGTCGCTCACCTGCCCCGTGGCGAGATCGAGAACGCGCAGCCGCTTGCGCAGCTGATGCGTGCTGCCGCTGACGTACCAGTCCGCGTCGGCCATGAACTCCACCGTGCCCGTGATGCCGCCGCCGCCCGGCGGGATCGTGACGTCATTGGTCGCGAGCACCTTGACCGCCGTCGGAGAGGAGGAACCCTGAGATGTAAAGGTGAGGGTCCGAACCTGCACCGTCTCGCCGTTCGGCACCTGCGTCGCGTCGAGCCTGATCGCGCCCACGCCGCCGCCGTTCGCGGCGGCCTTCTTCAGCACGGTCTTGACTTTCTGCCCCGGCGCCCACTCGCTCGACGAGATGGGCGGGATGCCGCCGGGAGCCTCCGCCTCGTCGGCGTCCTCGTCAGCAGCCTCCTTGCGGATCCGCGCCGTGGAGGCGTAGCCGCGCTGACGAAAGCCGTTGAGGAGACTGCGCATGTCCTCGGCGGACAGGTGTTCGGGGCGGCCAAACGAGAGCCTCGCCGTGAGGTCGTAGACGTCGACCTCGAAGTTCTGGAGGTAGAGCCCGTCCGCCGCGTCGCCGAGCTGCGGGAACGCCGCGCCCAGGCGCACGGTCATCTCCTCGGCCGCCAACGAGCCGGAACGCTGCCTGTAGAGCGCCTCCGCAAGCCCGTCGGGCAGCGTCTCGCCCTCCACGATCTCGCCTCCGTTCTGCCAGGTGTAGGTCCGCGTCCGGGCGTCGGTGACGAGGAAGTCCATCGTGAGCCTGATGTTCTCCTCCTCGTAGTCCGTTATCGATATCTTGCAGTCGCAGGTGAATCGGTGGACCGCGCAGTGCAGCCCGGCGGCCTCGATCTCGCCCTTCGTCGACTTCGCTATTCTCGCGAGGGTGGTGGTCGCGACCTCGTTCCCGTCCTCGCCGAGCCGCTTCCCGTTCGTGATGGTGATCGCGCCGATCGCGACGTCCGCGAGGCGCGGGTGCTTCCGCTTCCACCACACGGCGTTTGTCGCGTAGTCTGCGGGGATATCCTCCGTGACGCTCTCGAAGCTCTCCTGCGTCGTCGATGCGCTGCCAGGCGAGAGCGGGATAGTCACGTGCAGACAGTCGAGGGAATCGGGGTCGCCGTTCGCTGGGTATATCTGGTGATAGGACGCGGACGCTCCGCCAACCACCACGTCCACGGCGTCAACCGCCACGTCAACGCACGAGACGGGATGCGCGTCGTACTGGTACGTGCGATCGGTCTTCGGGATGGTCGCGACGTATGCGGCGTCGCTGCCGCTTGGCGCGGCAATCACCAGTTCCGGTGTGGATTCGGAGTAGTCGAAGCGCACTATGAGCTTCGGGAAGAACCGCAGCTCGCGGCGGATCGCGTCCGCGCAGGTGATGTCCCGCGCCTCGTCCAGCGGGAGGTACTGCGACGGCGCTGCGTTCGCGCCCATGGAGATGCCGCAAGGCGTATCCGCGTATTCGACTATCTCCTCAATCTGCTCGGACATCGTGAGCTCCGTGCCGTCCGTGTCCTGGTTGAGGATCACTCGGGAGGAGCTGAAGTACGCCGCCGTCGGCTGACCCTGGGCGTCTGCTACATATTGCCGCCACGTCTGGCGGAAGACGAGTCGTTGCAGCTTGTCCCACGGCCCTGCGACGACGACGTCCTGCGCGTGGACGTCGCCACGCCCGCGGCGGTCGGCGATGGTCTTGACCTCGCCCCGGAATACGGTGGCGCCGAAATAGGCCACCGTGACCGTGTCGCCAGCCATCAGCAGCCCGGCCGGAAGGTCGCGCGCTGTGAAGGTGTCCACGTCGCGGTTCGCGAAGCGCAGCGTAGATCCCGCGCCGGGGAAGAACACAGCGGCCCCTCCGCTTCTCGTGCGCGTGAACGTGAAGGGACTGCCCGTGCGAGGGGCCACCTCGCTCTGTTCGCCAACGATCGCCATGCGTCATCCCTCCGGCGCGTCCGCCTGGTTCTGGGCAAGCCGGCCCTGCGCCGACTTGACCGCCCTGGAAAGCGTGCCCACCTCCTCCTTGATGGACTTCAGCACGTTCGCCACCTCGGCGGCGACCTTCTCCATCTCGTGCTGTGCCTCCTGCGCCTCCTCCTTCTCCCTCTGGAGAGCGGCGAGCGCGGCGGAACGCTCCTTGCGCGAGCCGCCGTTCGCCACGAGCATGTCGTAGCGGTTCTGCGCCGTCGCCACGTCCGCGCCCTCCTTGGCATATGTGTCGGCCGCCGCCTGGGCGCGGGCACGCTCGATGTCTGCTCTCTGCTCCAGCTCCTCGATGGCCGACGTGCCCTCCGAGACCGTCTTCCTGTCTCTGGCAATGCCGGCGACCTTTCTGGCGAGCGACCGGTCCGCGGCAGTCTGCCCGCGAAGCGCGGCGCTCGACGCGGCCTCGCCCTCGGCGTCGACGGCGGCCAGCGCGTCGCCCGCCTTGTCGCGGCGTTCGCGCAGCCGAGCCGCCTCCCGGCGCAGCTCCGCCGCCCGCTCCTCGCTCTTGCGCAGCTCCTCCTGGAGTTCGTCCACCTTCAGCTCGGCGGAGGCGGCCCGCTGCGCCGCGTCCCGGCGGATCGCGTCGCCCCCCGCTGTCTTCGCGTCCGCAATGCGTCCCCAGTCGCCGGTGAACAGCTGGCCCATGGTCTTACCGACAGCCGAGAGGACCCCCGTCTTGTCCTCGTCGTTGAGTTCGACCGCCGCCATGTCGGCGGCGCTCTTCTCGCGCTGCGCTGCGCCGATTCTGCGCCGGATGAGAGCGCTCTGCGCGTCCTGCGCCTTCGCCTCGCCCTCCTTGTCGTCGGCCTGCGACGCGAGGCGCTGGCGCCGAAGGACAATGTCCTCCCTCGCATCGGACGACGACGCGGCCGCCTCTTCGGCGGCGTACCGGGCCTCGATGGCGGCCCGCCTCTGCTCATAGGCGGGGTCGTCCGGATCCAGCGCGGACAGCTCCGCCTCCTTGGCCTTGGCGCGCCTGGCCCTTTCCAGACGCCTGCGGCCGCGCACGTCCTCCTCGATCATGTCGAGGCCGTGCTGCTGCTCCTTGCTGGCGGCGGCGATCGCGTCCCTGAGGCGGTCGTAGTCAGCCGCCAGCCTCTGCAGTCCCTTGTCCTGGGCAAGCTGCCTCTGAATCTTCCAGTACTCCTCGGCCGCCTTCTCGGCCGACTTGAAGGAGTCGGCTATCCTGCCTATCTGCGAGATCAGCCCGGCGAAGAGGCCAGCCACCCCAAAGCCGGAGAGCGCCTGGCGGAGCCGTCCCGCCGACTGCTGCAGCCTTCCAAGGGCGTTCGACGCCTTGCCGGCCGAGGCCGCCCCCTCGTCGCCCAGGGCCTTCGCCTTCTTCCTCAGGGCCTCCAGCTGCTTCTCCGTCTGGACGCCGGCCGAGAGATCGGCGTCCATGCCAATTTTTATGATGGTGTCCTTGTCCGCCATGGCCTACCCCGTTATCGAATAGTTCACGGACACCGTGCAGCCGACGACCGCCACCGTGCGCTGCGCCACCACGCTCTTTGCGCCGAACACGTTTGTGCCGTCGAACTTAAGCTGCCCCTCGCTCGCCTCCTCGAGGAACGCGCCGGCGACGTACGCAAGCGCGAGCGCGGGCGTGGCGAACGTGCGCGTTACGCCGAACGTAAGGCTGCCGCTGTCGCACCGCACGTGCTCGGGCTGCACCCTGTCCGCGCCCACGTACTCGCGCACGGCCACGCCAGGCGCAATCTGCATGCGCAGGTCGCGAGGCCCCTCCGGGTCTCCGGTGGAGCTCCGCGCGTCGCCCGCGCAGAGCGTGGTCACGGTGCTGCCATTGGTGAGCGTGATCGTCATCTCAGTCCTCCTGCCCGCGCCCTCGCGACTGCCTTCTGGATGCGCTTCCACAGTGCGTCAGTGGCCGTGGCCGCGATCTCGCCCTGCGACGGCAGCAGCGACGGGTCGCGACGCTGGATGACGCCGGCCACCAGCGTGTAGAGGAGCGTAGGCGCCTCGTCGCCGTCACGAGTACCCATGAGCCAGTTGGTGCCCTTGGGCCTGAACACCTTCCAGCCGAGTGCCCGAACCTCGGCCACCTTGCGCCCGTATGCGAGCGCGGCCTTCGGCAGCGTGAGCGCCTGCTTGCCGGGGCCTGGTCGTATCTGGACGTCCCCCCACGCTCGGCTGATGCCGGGAATCGGAATGCGGACCTCGGCGCCGGTGGAGTCGGCGGACATGGTGATCGCCGCAGCGCCTTTCTCGTAGTGGCCCCTTGGGCGCGCGGCGAGCATGTGCGCCGTCGTGTGCTTCGTGCGCATGTAGGAGCGGATGTGCCTCTGCACATGGCTCATCACGGCCTTGCCCGCCACGGAGAACAGCTCGGCTCGGGACTCCGGACGCAGGACGCCCATTATCGCGTCCACCATGTGGTTGCTCTGGCATGTGACTGTAAGCCTCATTGCAATCACCCTGCAAGGTCCGTGAAGGCGTCCTCGAATCCGAGCCGCCGGGCCGCCTCCGCGATCTCGGCGTCGCTCGGCGAGAGCGACGGCACGCCGGCCGTGGCGTCGTCCGGAACAAGGCCGAGTTCGATCGCCTCGTCGCGGCCCACGTCCGCCCAGGCGAGTCCGCTTCCGAACGCGAACGGCGGAAACGGGTTGCCGAGCGTGTCGCGGTAGCCGCCCGCGCCGTCTCCAAGCGCCTGCCAGATGGGAGAGCCCTTGAGGGCCACCATGCGCCAGTCCGGGAAACCGCCGGCGTCCTTCGCTGCGCCGACCCATCCGACAGCGTCACCCGCAGCGTTCCACCGCTCGGCCCAGTCCTGGCGCGGAGCGCCGCGCCCCACGAAGCGTGTAAGCTCAACGGCGGGCCACTCCTCGAGCGTGGCGGGCGTCTCGGCGGCCATGTTCGCGGCGCTCGCGGCCATCTGGCGCTGCGTGTCGATGATGAGGTCGAGGCGCTTGATGGACGCGGGGTTTGTGATGCCGCCGTCGTCAAGCGGAGAATGACCCATGCCAGCGAGGACGGTGAGCAGCCGTTCGCGGGCCGTAGCCTGGTTGATCGCGCCGGCGGAGATCTCCGCGCATACGTCGCGCACGGTCGCCAGATAGCGGAGGTTTTCCATCCGCGCCGAAAAGATGCTGCGCCGGAGGATGTCGGCGGCGACCTGCTCGCGCAGTTCGTCGCTGCCGAGATCCACGGGCAGCAGATCCTTTATGCGGATGATTTCCTCGGGGGACATGCGCTACTCCGTCATCTCCACCGTGAAGATCGGGCCTGGCGTGCCGCTGGAGAACGCGCGGTGCGCCTCGAACGCCACCTCGCCCGCGCGGAGCGTGGTGTTGCCCCACTGCAAGGGACCGCGCACCATCGTGGCGTTCTTCAGCGTGACGGTGAGCCCGCCCGCGCCCGCGATCACCAGGTCGTTCGATCCCGCGAGCGACTGTCCGCGCCCCTTGGTGATCGGCAGCGCGCCGAGTATCTGAGCCTCGGTAAGGCCGAGCGGCGTACACGTGGCCGTCACCTTCACGCCGCTTATCGTGTAGTCAACCGTGCCGAGCAGGTCGGTCTGCACGGGATCGAGCATAAGTTCCGGCGTGACCGTCCAGCCGTCGGACGTGTCCGCGATGTTGAGGCTCCCGAACGTGGCGGCGTACTGTACGCCAACGATGCCGGTAGGGTCGGGACCGCCCGCCGCGTATGTGGCGGACGCAGTGGTGAAGAAACTGTTGGAGTCGCCCGGCGCCTTGCCAAGGCCGAGCAGCGCCGTGAACACGGCTTCGCCGAACGCGGTCTTGATGGGCGATAGAATGATCGGAGGCATCTGCGTGAGCGCCGCATTTACGAAGTTCACCTTCGTTCCGGCCACGGAGTGGATGGCGAGCGGGATGTCCGTATCCGCGAACACGCGCGCGCCGATCGCCGGATTGGTGTAGGCTTCGGGGAATAGAAGCGCGAGCAGGTCGGCGTCAAGCTGGCCGCAGGGCGTGAACTTCACCGTGCCGACCTGGTCGGTCTTGATGGTGTCAAGCGTGCCGGACACGGACGAGGGAATCTCCTGGGATGAGCTTTCGACCTCGGCGGCGATGCCGGTCGCGTCGAAGATTGTCTGAGCGTCATTGCCCGTGTTGTAGATCACGGTGCCGGGTCCGCGCAGGATGGTGGTGCGGTTGATTGCCATTGTCTATCCTTTCAGTTGGAAGAGCTGTACGAATGAGACGGCGTATATTACGCCGTTGCCGTCCTCCTGGACGGACGGGACGATGCCTGGCGGAGCGATCGCGAGGACACCGCAGGCGGGATCGTCTGGGTTGGCCTTCGTCTGGTTGATGAGCCAGGCGACGCGCTGGGCGGCGGCGAGGCCGTGTATGGCGTCGGGGCGCTCGCGGTTGAGGGCCGGCACCTCGCAGACCTCGACGACGAGTTCGAGCTTGCCGACGGCGTTCTTCGCGGCGGAGGAGTCGGGCGACCACTTGGGGAGCTGCACGATGGCGCAGAGGCCGAGTGCCAGCGCCTCGTTCACCTCGGCAAAGGCGTCGCCCTTGTCCTCCACCACGGCCCTGCAGCCGGCGGCGGAGAGCTTCTCGTCGTCGTTGATCCGCTTCACGACGTATTTCTGGATGGAGTCGAGGTCCATTGCTAGTCGAGCAGCCTTGGTGGCGCGGGCGCCGTGAACGACGGGGCGGCCGGCTCGCTCGCCACCTCTCCAGTCGGCGAGTCGCCGGCCTCCACGTTCAGCTCGCCCTTGGCGACGGCATCGAACTGCGCCTGCGCGTACTCCCGCTTCTTGCGCCTGTCCTCCGACACGGGGACGGAGAAACGCGTCAGCAGGTCGTACGCGGCGAAGTCCATGGCCGCCGCCAGGAGCGATCCAGGAATCTCGCCTTCATCAGGCGAGAGGATGCATCGGGGATTGGCCGAGCACTTCCCGCGCACCATCGTCACGGTGCGCCGGATGATGGCCGCTATAACGTCCTCCGCGAATCCGCCGCTGGCGCGGCGGGACTCGATCTCACGGTGGGAGAGAGTCGCTACGAGATCGTCTTCCGTTGGCTTTGTCCAGGCCATTCCCCGCACTCCCTTACGACACCGTGATGCGCTTGGCGCAGATGGAGGAGACCACCTGCACGTCCTCGGACCAGTCCACGGCGATGACGTCGCTGCGGCAGCTCTCGTCGCGGTACATGCGCACGTCCTCCACGGAGTTCGCGCCGATCGAGAACGTCTTCGCGAAGCCGGGGTCGTACTGCGTGGGGTTGTCCGATCCGTGGAAGATGAAGATCTCGCTTCCCACGATGTTGGACTTGTTGGCGGCCTTGCCCGTCTTCGCGGAGTCGTAGGCCAACACGCCCACGCGGACGTCCATCTGCGGGTTGAGCAGCATGGCGGCGAGCCCGGCGAGCGAGAGCCCGCGAGCCTCCACGCCCTGCTGGCGCTTGAGGACGTTCACGTGGTTCTTGAGGATGCGCCACGCCCCGAGGCCGATCACCATGCGGTTCGGCATGAGGCCCGTCGCGGTGGCGATGGCCACGATCTGCGCGTCGATCTCGTCGATCGGATCGTAGGTGCCGCTCGAGTCGCTGGACCACGAGCCGGTGGAGGCCGTGGCCGAGACCGCAGTCTTCACGAGGTCGAGCACCTTCTTTTCGCGGGCGACCGCGCCGTTGATCACGAGGGTGCGCGTCTTCGCCTCCTCAAGCGCGGACTGCGCGTCGCCGGCCTTCTCGCGCTCCTGGTCGTCGATCGGGAGCTCGAGCGCGTTGGCGGTGCAGTTGAAGTCGCCGTCGGTCGCCTCGAACTCGATGCGGCGGGCCTTGCCGCCGACCGCGCGCGCGGTGTCGTACACCTGGAACGCGTTCTTGTCGCTGAACTTCTTGAACTTGCCCGTGGCCACGCCGACGGGGACGCGCGGAGCGATGAAGTCCGCGAGCGAGGTCTTGACGTCCTGAGCCACGCCGTAGGCGTAGTTCTTCAGCGTCTCGATGTAGGTGGATGTTCCGAGTTTGCCCATTGATTTGTTCCTTTCTTTCGGGGCTTACGATACGGTGACGGAGACCGGCTGCCAAGGTGCGATCTCCACGAGCTCGTCGGCCGCGCCCGCCTGGAGCGCGATGCCCACGACGGTGTACGTGCCGGCGGTCGCGGGCAGGGCCTTGACCTTTGCCGCAGAGTCGACGACGACCTTGTTGCCGACGGCGATCGTGCCCGACGCCTTCGCGCGGACGATGCCGGAGAACGTGCCGAGAATGGCGACGTCCGAGGAGGACGCGCCGCCCTCCACGATGATTCCGAGGGCGTTGGTGCCGCCGGAGAGCTTCAGGCCGCTGTCGTATTCCGCGACGTAGCCTTCTTTGCCCGTGAGGTCCGTGCTGGCCTTGTTGCCCAGGCGGACGAGAGCTGTTTCATTGGCGATTGCCATGGTGTTTTTCCTTTTCTTTTTGGGTTAGAAGATTTCGGGGAACGCGGCGCGGCAGGCGCTCCACGCCACGTGGAACTGCGTGCCGGGGTGGGCCGCCATGTACTCGTTGACCTTCGACTGGCGGGCGGCGGCCAGCTTGGCATCCGTCTCCTTCTCCGGCGTCTTGGCCGATGCCGCCGCAAGCACCGTCTGCCCGGCGGGCTTTGCGGGCGCCTTGCACGCGGCAAGCATGGCCTCGGCAAGTTCCGGGTCCTTCATGTACGCCTCGCGGCACTTGGCCTCGTCGGCGATGCGGTCCTTGTTGGCGTCGATCCAGGCGTCAGCCTTGGCCTTGCGGCACTCGGCGACGGCCTCGTCGCGTTTCTTCTCAGCGTCCGACGCGGCGGATTCCGCGGCGGAGGCCCTGTCCTTCAGCGCCTTGACGGCGGCGAGGACGTCTGCTGCGCCGGCGTCCTCGGTCAGCCCGAGTTCGGCGAGCACTTCTTTGAGTTTTTCTTCGTCCATGTTTTTTCCTGTTGTGTTGTTGACCTCCGCCGCCTTCCTGGCGGCGGCAAGCGTAGAAAGTTCCTTGAAGTGCGGCGTGTTCGTCATGCCGATCGACACCAGCGAGACCGGGTGGTACACGCGCCCTGCCTTGGCGGGGACGCTGAGGAAAAGCGGCGAACGAGAGACGAGCACCTTGCCGTCCCACAGCCGCTCGCCCTCCGGCGTGAACTCCCAGCGCGTCCAGATGGATCCGTCCGCGTCCTGGCGGATGTCGCGCGCCCACGCCATGGCGTCTGACTCCTTCTCCGGATCCGCGCTGAAGTGCTCGCGGTCCACGAGGACGCCGGGCCAGTCGGGGCGTTTCGCCTTTGAGCGGAAGTCCGCGATGATCTCCCGCGCCGACGCCTCGTCGAACACGAACATCGCGTCCGGGCGCGCGCCCTTTATCGCCGCGCCGACGGGATACTCGCCGTACGGCGGGAACGTCTGGAACCAGCGCGCCGCGCCAGTGCCGCCGTCCTCGTGCGCGGTGCATGCCGCCTGGAGCGTTCCGGCCATGACTCTAGTTGTCTTTCTGGCGATTGTCTTCATTTCTCGGTTGCCTCGGTCAGATGGTTGTGGTATAATTTTCAACGTTCCTGCGACTCTCGTAGCCGCAAGGTCCGATCCCATGCGGGGCAGCCATCCGGGCGTTCACGACGCATGGTGGGCGCGCAGCGCGGATATGCTGCGGAGTCCGTGACGGGGGGAGCGATCCTAACCCGAAGGGCGGAATGGCCTCGGCTGTTCCGCTCTTGAACTTTATTTGCGAAGCCATTGCAGTTCTCCATGTCTGTAGTGGTCGTAGGATTCAGGGCTTGTATGCCATGAAAGCAGAAGGTCCGGCGATTGCTCCACGGCATTTACCACGCGCCGCCCGTTCGATTCAGCAGTGATTCGAACATAGAGGCGGCGCCCATTGTCGCCCAGCCATATTTCATGGGGGTGTTCCACCGTTTCCCGCGCTCCGTCAAGTGAGCGTAGTTTGTCGGATAATTGCTTTGGGGATCGTTTCTTCTTGCCAATGTGACCCATGCTGCGCTGGTCTATGTGCAACACGTCCCCAAATGGATTCGTCACTGTCTCGCCGCGCATGATGCGCGCTTTGGCTTCCGCCTCCTTGTTGAACACGATTGGCGGATCGGGTGGTATATCGCGCATGGCGGGAAGCCCCAGAGACTTCCAGTCCCCTGTCTGACCGATCTTCGCACGATGCTCGGCGGTGTAGGTGCCGGCAGGTTCCTCGTTCCCATCTTTACCGTCTTTCTTGTCAGCGTCTTTCTTCCCGCCGGTTTTGTCGCCTGTGCCTTTGGGGGCGAACTCTCCGTTGGCCTCGCGGTCTTCCGCCGCAGCGATGACGGTCTTGGCTGCGGCGGTCTCTGCGTGAGACTTCTTCTGCGCCTCGAAGACGGTCGCGAAGTGCCGGGCCGTGTCTTCGGCGAGCACCGCCGCCGCCGCGGGGTCTGCCGGCAGATAGTCACCGATGTGCGACAGCAGCTCCTTGGCCGCCTCCGGGGTGGCACCGTCCGCGATGAGCTTTTCGACGGCGTCTGCAAGCGGTTTGCAGTCCTGTTGCAGGGCGCTCAAAAACGGCCCTAGGAGCGCGGGGGCGCTCTCCCCCTCTCCTTGTCCGCCCGAATTGCCCGGCGCGTTTTGCAACGCGGCTTTCGCGGTTTGCAAAGGGGGTGCGGGGTCTTTCGCCCGCGCAAGGCCGAGCATGGGGGCGTTCTGGGGCTGCTGGGCGTCCTTTTCGAGCGTGTAGCCGCTCGCCTCCTCTAGCTCGTCCTGGGCGATGAGGTAGCCCGCGTTCCGCGCCTTGGCGGCGAGGTCGAACACCTCCTCCGCGCTGGGTGTCTTGTCCGCGCCGAGCTCGAAGTCAACGCACGTCGGGCGGTTCGGAAACTTCATGGCGAGGAACGGGCGGAACAGGGCGCGGTTGAGCGCGTCGGAGATCACGCCGCCGTCGCGGGTGACGATCTGCTTCCACACGTTCTCCTGGGCGTTCCCGGCAAGAGTGCCGGTGTCGCCCTCGGCGAGGGTGGCGAGCGTGCCGCCGGTCGCGAGGATCAGTGTCTGCTTCGCCTGGTATTCGCAGAAGTCGAGGAACGGGTTCTGTCCGCGCGTCTCGCCGGCGCGCGAGACGGACGCGCCGTTCGGCAGCACGATGTTTCGGCCGTCCTTTGCGGCGTCGGCCGTGTTTTCGTACTTCGGGCGGTCGGCCTCCGTGGCGTTCGGCGCCATGGTGATGTCTGCGGGCGGGATGCCGTAGCGTTCGAGGTGGCGGCCCCAGTCGCGCTCGCCGAGCGCGTGCCGGATGTGGATGGCAAGCGCGGGGTAGTCGATCGCGCGGCGGCGCGTGACGGTCACGAGCCGCGCGTCCGGCCTGATCGGATCGAGACCGTGCGGAGTCTCGCGGCATTCCGGGTTCCAGAACCACGTACCGTCCGCCGTGCGCAGGAAATTCCAGCTCTTCAGCAGTTCGATGTGCTGGACCTTCATGCCGTCCCAGATTGGCTGCACATGTGAGAAGCCACGGAAAAACGCCAGGTCGAGGTGTTCCAGCGCCTCCGTCAAGTTCTCGATGTCGTTGGCAAATGTCTGCAATGCGTCGCGCTGCTCTTTTGAGAGGACGGCGTCAGCCGATGCGCGAGCGCGAAACTTCCACCCCATGCCGGCGATAGCGGACGCGCGGCGCTCGGTGCATGTGAGCAGCACGGGGTCCGTAAGCTCGATCTCGTCGTAGGTGTACTGCAGACGCGGCGAACCCCATGCGCGGGCGGCGTCGTAGAGGCTCTGCGCCCTGCGGACGGAAAGCCCGGCAAGCGGGTTTGTCCGCTCCAGCCATGCGTTGTATGTCGCTCGCAGCGTGTCCATCAAAGCGTCCTTTCTTCGTAGTCTGTCCGCGCCTCGGCGGCGTAGGGTTCCATCGGCGCACCGCCGCCGGCATCAGCTGCAGAACGGGCGAGCACGCCCGCCATGAACTCGTCGCAGTGCGACGTCTCGCCCTCGGCGTTCTCGAACTCCGGCACGGACACGCGGACGTTGCCGTTCGCGGCGGTTTTCAGGACGGGCGTCTGGTAGTCCTCGCGCAGCACTGGGTCTGCCGGGATCCTCGCGTTGGCAGCGTTGAACCAGTCCTGGAACATCATGCACACCTCGTGGCGCCGGTGGCTCTCCAGGTTTACCTGGTCCACGCGTCCGGGCCATTTCTTCGCGGCCCATTCTGCAGTCTCCATGCCGAGGCCGGTGGCGTCCATCGCAAGGCGCGTGATGCGCTTTTCGCGGCGCTCCATCTGCGCCTCGAGGAACTTGCGCTGCGCTTCGAACTCTATGTCGTGGAATGTCTCGCGGCGGACGAGGAAGAACGTGACGCCCACCTGCAGCCATTCGCTCCACGCGCTCGCGTGGCGGCGCCGGGCGATGTCGTAGCCGGCGAAACGCGGCGCGTTCGGGAAGCGACGCTCAATCTCCGCGATTTCGTCCGCCGGCATCTCGCACGGTGCGAGTATCTTGGTGGGCAGCAGCTTCCCGCCCGCGTCCTGCACCTTGCACTCGAACTGGCTCTCCCACGCGGCGAGCGTGCGGCAGCCGGCGCGCGTCTGCTTCAGGAACTCCTCGCGCGTCTGGTTCCGGCCTGACTTCTCGTTGATCTTCTCGACGAGGCCCTGCGCCACGGCGTCGTGGATCGTCACGCGGTGGAGCGACGCGTGCTGCGGGTTGTCCTTCCGGGCCGCCGCGACGAGCTTCGCGAACGGCGTGTCCTTCGAGCCGTCCACGCGGTACGCGCTCACCATCTCCAGCTGGTTGCCCCACATGATGCAGGGATAGGCCATGTCGATCAGCGCGCCCGAGTCGCGGTGCAGGTCAACCTCGTCGAGGAACACGTCGCCGCCCTTGCCCGCGAACGCCTCCGGCGTCGAGGAGAGCGAGACGATCCGCGCGCCGTT
>JAEEGL014114866.1_pt1 | contig 14169 bp, 11 predicted proteins | sample 9134231 | NCBI WGS metagenome assembly JAEEGL01 (sample SAMN16246548, study PRJNA631951) | gut metagenome | biome: gut microbiome; feature: rumen; material: fiber-attached | host: Bos | place: Iran: Karaj | collected 2018-10 | reverse complement strand
TATATACCAGGGCTTGGGCAATGGTGTAGGCATCGCCGACTTTCACTCGACTTGGGAACTGGCCGATGTTGAAGGTGAAGGAGGAGGGGGTGAACTCTGAATAGACGTAGCCGCTGGCGTAATCCGATACGTTTCCGCTGGCGTTGAACCAATGACCGTAGCCGTTGGCCGTGCTGTTGCGATTGACGATGGCCATAGTCTTGGGGTTGACGGGGTAGAACATCACTTCGTCTGCCTTTGGTCCGGCTGTGGTGTAGGCTGTCATTTTGCTTGCTATATCGGTAGGCTGCAACTGGAAGGCTGTGCCTAACAGGGCGGCAGCCGAACCGCCAACGGTGACGGGCACGGCTTGATAGTCGTTGCGCACGGGCAGTTGTACGTCGTAGGTAAACGTGGCGTCGGAAATCTGCCGACCGTCGAGGATGGCTGGAGCATAGATGGTGGCTCGACTGTCATCGATGTCCGTGCCCTCGAAGGCTACCTGATAGGGCCACGAATCATCGTTGGCGTCGTATTTCTCGTCCCACTTATGTTGGAAGTACTTCTTGGGAGCGGGGCTGACAATCATCCACAACCGTTCCGTGCCCTCGGGCACCGTCATGGCGATTTCACATTCGTTGCCGACCGTGCTTTGGCAGTAGATGGAATCTTGTTGGAAGTACTGGCGCGTGCCGTCCCTCATCAAGGCTACGTAGCCCAGCCGGAAACCTCGGTAGTAATTGGTGCCTGTGGTGTAGTAGGACGTGCGATTGGACTTTGCCCACTGGGTGTTACCGTCGAGATAAAGGCCAGGATCGCCCTCTGCCAGCTTGGTGCTGGAACTTGCAGCAAGCGCTGTGAAAGCAGCCTTGACTGTGGTGCCGACTTCGGGAACGACGAGGGGTATGACGTTGAAGCCCGTGGATTGGGGCACGCTCTCAAAAGCCACCTGATAACGATTGTCGGGCGTGAGCACGGCAGCATAGTGGAAGTCGCCGATGTGGGCCGATCGGTAGGGCACACAGACGTCGAAGTCCCATGTAGCGCAGCGCGCGGCGTAGTCGTAATAATGACGATAAAGCTCGGTCGTATTCCATTTCTGTTGCTTCATGAGCACCTGATTGAAGTCCGAGACAGTGGTGACAGTATAGTTCCACACATCGGCCACGGCGGTGCGTTTGCTTGTCAACTGACAAAGATAATAGAAGAACCAGTACGACTGATAGCGGTGCCATTCGTGGGTGAAAGCCAGGTTGTGGGAGTTTCGGAAGATAGGGAAGCTCTGGCTGAACATGTATTGTGGGTACGACTGGTTAGCTTGCCATTGAGCTGTCTGTTCCCAGGTGACGCTTCCGTTGCCTACAGCTCCGTGGAAACCTGTCTGGACGTTCGACTTGGCACCGTGGTTTGAGTCCTCGGCATAACACATGTAGTGGAACGAGTGTCCCACCTCGTGCGCCACGCTGTGGCCTACGGGATGGCAGGTGGAGGGACTGAGCCAGAGCGCCGACACCTGATAGTCGTAGCCGCCGCCGTAGCACACCCAGTCGGTGGTGTGATTCATCAGCACCATCACCTTGTACTTGGCCAGGTTGCTGGTTTCGGGGTTGACGAAGCCCAGTTCGCTACACTCCAGTTCGTAGAACGACTCTGCCTTTCTGAGCAAGTCGTCGATATCTACATACAAGGCATTGGACTTGGCCAGTTGGTCGGGTGCCTTGTCACCATAAAATTTATCCCAGAAGACGATGACATTGTCCGTCTCCCGGGAGCGTGCCTTGGACCAAGTGTATTTGCATTCGGGGTCGTTCTCGGCGTACAAGAGCGAGTCGCTGGGGTAGGGGTTGCGCCATTCGTTGGGAATGTAAACGGTCTTCTGTGCCTTGGTTCCCCACGTCCCAAGCATTGTGAGGACGGCAATAAGTAATGTTTTCAGTTTGTAAGTGCTTGACATCGTCATCAATTGTTTAATTCATCTGTATAAAATTTGGGGCAAGCCCTTTAACTTCCCCTTTAACTTCCTCTTTAACTTCCCCTTTAACTCCCTCTTTAACTTCCCTGAATTCTTCTATGGTTTCCATACGAGGCGAGCCAGCCGAACCTCTTCGGGCTGATAGATGCCGTCGAACTCGCTGATAGCCTTTTCCACGTCTCCGTTCTCTTCGTCGAAGTAGTCGAAGAGTTCGTCTTGGCACTCTTTCTCCATAACCTCGTCCACGAAGTACGAGATGTCTATCCGCGTGCCGCGCTGGATAAGGTGCTCCAGGTTGTCGAGAACTTCGTCGAAGCCCAGTTGCATCTGTTCGGCATAGTCGTCGAGGGGAATCTTGCGGTCGATGGCCTGGATGAGATGAATCATCTGTTGCGACTTGGCCGTGGAAGAGTTCTGCGGCATGGGTACGGGAACCATGTCGTCTTCCTCTCCATCCTTCTCGTTGAGGGCTTCCTCCACCAGACTATTAAGCATGGCCTCGTCGTCCTTCTGCGGTTCCGACTCCTCGTTCTCCTCTTTCAGGATAAAAGAGGTAGGTTCCTTTCTGAAGCGTTCTCCTTTTTGAGTGATGGTAATGAGCTCGTCGGTCATTTTCATCATTTTTTCCTCCAGCGCCTGGTCGATGACCATGTTGTAGTGCAGTTCTTCTCGTTTATCGCCCTGACCGAAGATTTCCAGCTTGTTCAGTCCAAGTTCTTCGATGGTGCGGTTTTCGATGCCACGGACAAGGTCTATAAGTGTTTGCCTTGTAATATGTTGCTTCTTCAGTTCGTGTAGCGCATCGAGTACAATTTTGAGTGAATCTTTAGCGTCCATTTGCAAATGTTGTATGTTTTCGGGGACGAAGTTAATACAAAGTATGGAATACTACCAAATAATTCGAGATTATTTTTTCAGTGATTCGGGAATTATTTCGTATCTTTGCACGCAAATTAGAAAATAATGCGTGCGAATTCTATAAATTTCCACGCGAAATAGCATAAATACAATGGCAGAAACAAAGAAAATCAAACGTGCGCTTGTGAGTGTTTTCCACAAGGACGGACTTGACGAGATATTGCGCTCGCTGCATAGTGAAGGTGTGGAACTGCTGAGCACGGGCGGTACACAGTCATTCATAGAGTCGTTAGGCATCCCCTGCCGAAAGGTGGAGGACGTGACGGGTTATCCCAGCATCTTGGGCGGACGTGTGAAAACGCTCCATCCCCGTGTCTTCGGAGGCATCCTGGGGCGGCGTGCCTTGGAAGGCGACCAAACCGAGATGGCAAAGTACGAGATTCCCGAGATAGACCTGGTCATCGTTGACCTCTATCCCTTCGAGGAAACGGTGCGTAGCGGAGCATCCGAAGCCGACACCATCGAGAAGATAGACATCGGCGGCATCTCCCTCATACGGGCAGCGGCCAAGAACTTCCAGGACGTGGTCATCGTGCCTTCGAAAGCCGAGTATCCACTGCTCCAGTCCATACTCAAGGAGCAAGGGGCAGAGACTACACTCGAACAGCGTCGCCTGTTGGCTTCTAAGGCCTTCTGTGTCAGCAGTCACTACGATACGGCCATACATGGCTGGTTTGTTGAAATGAAGAGTGAAGAATGAAGGTTTCACAAACTCACAAACTTAAAAACTTAAAACCTCAACTCAAAAACATAGAATTATGAAATGGTTTTCCCTGAATAAAGAAATAGCTATCGACTTAGGAACGGCCAACACCATCATCATCTCCAACGGGAAGATTGTGGTTGACCAACCCAGTGTGGTGGCTCTTGACCGCCGTACCGACCGCATGATAGCCGTCGGCGAGCGTGCCAAGGAAATGCACGAGAAGACAAATTCGGACATACGCACCGTAAGGCCTCTGCGCGATGGTGTGATTGCCGACTTCGATGCCTGCGAGAAGATGATTCGCGGCCTTATCAAGATGGTTCACACTGGGCGCAGTCTGTTCAGCCCCTCCACGCGGATGGTCATCGGAGTGCCCAGTGGCTCTACCGAGGTGGAACTGCGTGCCGTGCGCGACAGTGCAGAACATGCCGGTGGACGTGAAGTATATCTTATCTACGAGCCTATGGCCGCAGCCATCGGTATCGGGCTGGATGTGCTGGCACCCGAAGGAAACATGGTAGTTGACATCGGCGGTGGTTCGACGGAGATTGCCGTCATCTCGCTGGGTGGCATTGTGGTGAACAAGAGCCAGCGCGTGGCCGGCGACGACCTGACGGCAGACATCAAGGAGTATATGAGCCGCCAGCACAACCTGAAGGTGTCGGAGCGTATGGCCGAACGCATCAAGATACACGTAGGTTCGGCCCTGACCGACCTGGGCGATGAGGCTCCAGAGGACTACATCGTACGCGGACCGAATCGCATCACAGCCCTGCCTATGGAGGTGCCTGTATGCTACCAGGAGATTGCCCACTGCCTGGAGAAGACCATTGCGAAGATTGAGGCCGCTGTACTTAGTGCTTTGGAGGCTACACCACCAGAACTATACGCCGACATCGTACAGAATGGTATCTGGCTGACTGGCGGTGGGGCATATCTGCGCGGGCTCGACAAACGCCTGACCGACAAGATAAATATCCCCTTCCACGTTGCCGAGGATCCCTTGCACAGCGTGGCCAAGGGCACGGGTGTCGCATTGAAGAACATTCACAAGTTCTCCTTCCTGATGTAATTTTGAAGGGAATGGAAAGGGAGTTAAAGAGGAGCTGAAAGGACGTTAAAAGGACGATTCTTTTGATGGTGGAAAGCATCAAGTCCAATACATTTGTCCCCTTAACTCTGCGAGCGAAGCGAGCATAACTCCCCTTCAATTACCCTTTAATGCCCTTTTAACTCCCCTTCTAACTCCCGTTTAGATTCATGGATGTCCTGATAGACCGCATACGAAATTGGGGGCACTGGATTGTCTTCCTCCTGCTGGAGGCAGCAAGCATGGTGCTCTTGTTTCGTTACAATCCCTATCAGGGGAGCGTGTGGTTCACGCAGGCCAATGCAGTGGTTGGCAAAGTAGTGGAGTGGGAGGGCAGGATAATTGCATACGCGAACCTCGGTGAGCAGAACCGTCAACTGACCGAACTTAATATCGCATTGCAGTCCGAAGTAGATGTCTTGCGCCATAGACTGGCAACCCTGGAGCACGACTCGTCGAACACCGAGCGGGTGCTTGCATCGCAGTTGGCAGGTATAGAGCGCATACCGGCTCAGGTCATCAATAACACGATTTGCAACAAGGACAATTTTATCACCATCAATCGGGGCACGGCCGACGGCGTGAGAAACGAGATGGGGGTGGTCTGTGGTACAGGCATTGTGGGCATCGTCTGCCAAACTGGCAAGCACTATTCCATGGTACTGCCCGTGCTCAATTCGCGCAGCAGCATCAGCTGCCGACTGAAGCGTACGGAGTATTTCGGCTATCTGAAGTGGGCGGGCGGTAATCCGCTTCGTGCCTATATAGACGACATTCCGCGCCACGCCAAGATAAAGGTCGATGAAATCGTGGAAACGAGCGGTTTCAGCAGTGTGTTCCCTGCTGGCATCTTTGTGGGAAAGGTGAAGAAAATCCTGAACTCCGACGACGGCTTGTCGTATAAATTGGAGGTGCGCCTCAGTACGGACTTTGCACGACTCCGCGAGGTGATGGTGATAAAGGATAGGATAACGGACGAATACCTACGGGAAAATGCTGATAGTATTCATTAAACGGTTGTTGCAGATGCTGGGTTTCGTGGCCTTGCAGGTGCTTGTGTGCAATCACATCCACCTTGTTGGCTATGCCACGCCCATGCCTTATGTACTCTTTCTGGCTCATCTGCCGTTGAACGCCAACCGCACGGGCAATTTGGTCTGGGCCTTCGTCATGGGACTGCTTATCGATGTCTTCTCCAACACGCCAGGCGAGGCCGCAGCTTCCCTCACATTGGCTGCATTGGTGCAGTGGCCTTTGCTGCAAGCCAGTGTGCCGAAGGACAGTGTTGAAGACCTCATGCCGTCGTATCGTACAATGGGCAGGTGGAACCATATTCGCTTCGTTTTTCTGCTCGCTTTGGTCCACCATGCCGCGTTCTATCTCTTGGAGAGTTTCTCCTTCTTCCACTATATAGACGTACTGATATCCTTCGGGGCCAGCTTGGCGTTGTCCCTTGTCTTGATGCTCACTTTAGAGACGATGAACCATGGAAAATGACCGCCAGTACAGCAATCGGAAGTATGTGCTGGGCGGTATTGCCGTCCTGATTGTCATCGTTTATCTGGTGCGTCTGTTCATGTTGCAGCTGATGAGCGACGACTTCAAACGCAATGCCGACTCCAATGCTTTTCTGAAGCGCATCCAATTCCCTGCTCGCGGTGCCATCCGCGACCGAACGGGCAAGCTCCTTGTCTATAACCAACCTGCTTACGACATCATGGTGGTCATGTCCGAGATGGAAGGACTCGACACGCTCGATCTTTGCCAAAGTCTGGGCATCACGCGGGCAGTATTCGACCGTCGCATGGGCGAAATCAAGAACAAAGACCGAAATCCTGGTTACAGCAACTATACGCAGCAGCTCTTCATGAACCAGCTCTCGGCCGAGGAATTCTCGAGTTTTCAGGAGCGGCTTTTCCGTTTTCCAGGTTTCTACATACAGAAGCGCACCATCCGACAGTATGCCTACCCCAATGCAGCCCATATCCTGGGTGACGTGGGGGAGGTGAATCCGGCTGACATAGAGGCGGACGACTATTATCAGAGCGGTGACTACATCGGCAAGCAAGGCGTGGAACGCAGCTACGAGAAGCAGTTGCGTGGAGAAAAGGGTGTAGAAATACTCTTGCGCGATGCCCGAGGACGCATCAAAGGCAACTACCAGGACGGAAAGTTCGACCATGCACCCATTCCCGGCAAGAACTTGACACTAAGCATCGACCTCGAATTGCAGCAACTCGGCGAACGCCTGATGAAAGGCAAACTGGGCAGCATCGTGGCCATCGAACCCAAGACGGGCGAGGTGTTGTGCATGGTCAGCAGTCCCACCTACGACCCGCGTCTCATGGTGGGTCGCCAGCGTGGAAACAACACCAAGATGCTGACCGCCGACCCCATGAAGCCTTTGATAAACCGTGCCATCAACGGAACGTACCCTCCAGGCTCCACGTTCAAAACCTCGCAAGCCCTGACCTTCCTGCAAGAGGGCATCATCACGCCGCAGACCACCTATCCGTGCAGCCACGGTTTCCACTTTGGACGACTGACTGTGGGCTGTCACGGACATGCTTCGCCCATTCCGCTCATTCCCACCATCGCCACGTCGTGTAACGGTTATTTCTGTTGGGGGCTTTACCACATGTTGGGCAACCGCACGAAGTATGCCTCCGTGCAAGAGGCCATGACTACATGGAAGGACTACATGGTCTCTATGGGTTTCGGCTATCAGTTGGGCATAGACCTGCCCAGCGAGAAGCGAGGCATGATTCCCAACGCCGACTACTACGACAAGCATCTCGGCAAATCGTGGAGCGGACTGAGTGTCATCTCCATCGCCATCGGGCAGGGCGAGGTCACGCTCACCCCCTTGCAGATAGCCAATCTCGGTGCAACGATAGCCAATCGAGGCTACTACCTGACGCCCCATGTCGTGAAGGAAGTGCAGGGCGAACCACTCGACACTGTCTTTACGACCCGACACTATACCAAGGTGTCGCGCGAAAACTATGAGGTGGTCGTAGCCGGTATGCGGCAGGCTGTGCTGGGCGGAACGTGCCACGCTGCCAACAACCCTTGGTACGAGGTCTGTGGCAAGACGGGAACTGCTCAGAACCGAGGTCACGACCATTCCGTGTTCATGGGCTTTGCTCCGAAGGACGACCCGAAAATAGCCGTCGCTGTCTATGTCGAGAACGGCGGATGGGGAGCCACGTATGGCGTACCCTTTGGCGCACTGATTATGGAAAAATACATCAACGGCAAGCTGTCGCCGGCCAGCGAGGCTAAGGCCGAAACATTTGAAAACAGGGTGATAAACTATGGCAGCAGCGAACGATAAACCAACTCCCCACCGCCTCCGTCGGAAGCCCGAACAGGAACGAGGCATACTCCGGTCGCTCGACTGGTTTGTCATCGTCATCTATATTGCCCTGTTGGGGATGGGATGGATGAGTGTCTGCGGTGCGACGTACGACTTTGGTCAGGCAGGCGATTTCTTCAACCTTTCGACGCGCAGCGGTATGCAGATAGTCTGGATTACTACATCCTTCCTGCTGGCAGCCCTCTTGCTGAGCATCGATGAGCGTTTCTACGACATGTTTGCCTATGTGCTCTATCTGGCCTTTATTGTCTTGCTTGTGGTCACTCCGTTCTTTTCCCACGACATCAAGGGCTCGCTTTCTTGGATTAAGCTGGGTCGGTACAGCATCCAGCCCGCTGAGTTTGCGAAGTTTGCCACAGCGCTCTGCATAGCCAAGTATATGGGGTCCAATGATTTCAACATCTCCCGCTGGTGGAACTTCCTATTGGTCTGCCTCATCATCGTTCTGCCTATGGGGCTCATTGTCATGCAGAAAGAGACGGGAACCGCATTGGTCTATACAGCCTTCTTCCTGATGCTCTATCGTGAAGGAATGCCTGGCTCCATCTTGTTTGCAGGTGTCTCGGCGGTCGTCTATTTTGTCGTTGGCGTCCGTTTCAGTGCCGACCCGTTGTGGCATCTCCACGTCATCAGTCTCGGCAAATTCCTTGTATTGCTCCTTATCCTTATCTTCACGACGGGACTTCTCAGCGTCTATACCGACCGGTGGGGACCCATCTTGCGCATTTTCGGCTATGGCATGGGATTGACGCTCGTGGCTCTGGGCTTTGCAAAGTTTGTCATACCGTTCGACATCGTGTGGGTTCAGTTGTTTGTCTGCATAGCCATGATTGTCTATCTCTTCTATCTGGCTGCCAAGCAACGTTATGCACGTTATGCCTACATTGCTCTCTTTGCTTTGGGCTCGTTGGTCATGCACTATTCCACCGACATCATGATGGACAAGCTGAAAGACCACCAACGAACGCGCATACAGGTCTTGCTGGGACTGGTGGACGACCCTAAGGACAAAGGTTACAACGTCATACAGGCGAAGATTGCCATCGGTTCGGGTGGTCTGCGTGGCAAGGGGTTCCTGAATGGAACGCAGACGAAGCTGAAGTACGTGCCCGAACAGGAGACGGACTTCATCTTCTGTACCGTGGGTGAGGAGGAAGGATTCTTCGGCTGTGCCGTTGTGCTTCTGCTGTTCTTGTTCCTTATTCTAAGGCTGATACATTTGGCGGAACGACAACCTTACGCCTCGGGACGCATCTATGGCTACTGCGTCATGAGCATCTTCCTCTTCCATGTATTCATCAATGTCGGCATGGTGCTTGGCCTCACACCTGTTATCGGCATCCCCCTGCCATTCTTCAGTTACGGCGGTTCGTCGCTGTGGGGATTCACCATCCTCCTATTCATTTTCCTTCGTATGGATGCTGCTCGTAACCGCTTTACCCACAATTCGTAACAAGTTTACTCTATAAGAAGCCCCATAAATCCCTCAAAAGCGGTATTCTGTGGGATTTATGGGGTTATTTTTTGCCTCTCAGCAATACAGATGCCCATATCAGTGATGTGCGGAATGACTTCACGACGCATGATATGGTAGAGTCGGAGCGTACCCTCTTGGTCTTTCTTGAGGTGGAGCTTGGTCAGTGCTACTTCACGTTGGTTCAATGTAACGCCTTGACCTAAAGTGTGCCCATCTTCGTCAGTGACGACAAGGTAGATGGTGTCGCGACGAAGGGAAGTGGGGTGGTGCAGACGTGTCTCGGCAACCACCCAGATACCTTCGTAGGGAAACAGATTGCCGTAGCGCATACCCAATTGTATTGCGTAGTCGGCTTCGTGGGATATGGCGGGTAGCGGGAAGGAGAGCGTGTCCGTACGTGCCCATCCATCTTCGCCTACAGGCAGATAGCGGTGAACAAGGACACCGTCGGTGCAAGACGCAAATAGAAGGGCGACGAGTGCGGCCGTCAGCAGTCCTGTCTTAATCTTCATCAGCAGTTTTTTGTTTGTCCTTGTTGGCAGGGGCTTCGCTCTGTTGGGCATCGCCTTTGTTCTTACCGCTCTTTTTCTTCTTTTTCTTCTTCTTGTCGAAGCGGATCAGGTCATCCTGTGCAGCCAAATCGACGGGCCGCGGTGCTTTTTTGCGGCCTCCTTCTTCCAGTGTGTCTGGCTTCTCTCCCCTTCGGTTCATTTCGATGATGTCCAATGCCCTGCGTGCAGGAATGGTCGTCAGGTTGGCCGCTGTACGTTTGTCGCTGCTGTAGGTGACCATGTTCGACAGGATGTCGGCCTTAAAGAAGTAGTATTCGCCGTCCATCGTGTAGAGCGAAACTTCTCGGCTTGGCAGGCGGCGACCAGCTTCGATGTACTGGTCCACTTCGTAGTTCATGCAGCACTTTAGCTTGGCGCACTGGCCAGCCAGCTTCTGCGGGTTGAGGCTGACGTCTTGGAAACGGGCGGCTGCCGTACCTACGCTCTGGAACGAACGAATCCACGTGGCGCAACAAAGTTCGCGGCCGCAGGGACCGAAGCCGCCGATGCGCCCAGCCTCTTGCCGTACACCAATTTGTCGCATTTCGATGCGCACATGGAAAAGTTCGGCCAAGACCTTGATGAGTTCGCGGAAATCCACGCGTCCTTCGGCGATGTAGTAGAAGATGGCCTTGTTGCCGTCGCCTTGATATTCCACGTCGCCTATCTTCATCTCTAATCCTAAGTCCTTGGCTGCCTGGCGTGCTTGTATCATGGTGCTGTGCTCGCGTGCCTTGGCCTCTTCGTACTTCTCCATGTCGGCAGGGCGGGCAATTCGATAGATGCGCTTCAACTCTTCGCCGGGCTTCAGGTTGGCCTTCTTCATCTGTAGGGGCACAAGTCGGCCTGTCATTGTGACGATACCAATGTCATGGCCGGGCGAAGCCTCGACGGCAACGATGTCGCCCTTCTTGATGTTCAGGTGATTGTCGTTGTGATAGAAGCCCTTGCGGGTGTTCTTGAACTGCACTTCAACGAGGTCGGTCACCTCTTGATTGTCGGGCAGGTCGGCCAGATAGTCGTGGACGTTCAGCTGACATTCGTCGCGCCCGCAACCCCGAGCGCAGAGTCCGCGCTGATTGTTTCCGCATTTATACTCAAATTTCATAGTCTATTTTTTAAGCAGTAAAGTTGTTTTCAGTGCCAGGTCGTAGAAGACCATCTTGGCGTTTGTATTTTGTTCTATATCGTTTTGGCAGGCTGTCAGCTCCTCCATGAAGGGGATGACGTTGCGTTCGTTGATGAAACGTGCGAAGTTCTTGGCAAAGGCTTCTTCCTTGTCTGTCATGTAGTTGAGTTCGCTGCGCCGGAAGTTGAAGATGAAGTTTTCGCGGATAAGTCGCTGACAGTATTCGAGCATGTGCTTTTGTCGCTCGCGACCGATGCTGCCCACCTGGTCGGCCCATTGGCGCATCTCCTTGGCTTTGCGCATGTAGCACAGCCGCATCAGTTCGACGAAGAGGTCGAAATACTCGCTTCGTTCCTTGTCTTCCTGGGATAGTTTCACGGCTTGTGTGTAGCTTCCTTGGGCGATGTGCGCCAGCCGTCGGGCGTGTGCCTCGGCTATGCCTTCGCGCTCCATGAGGGCTTTCGCCAGCGTCTCATCGCTCAGTCGCGGAACCTGTATGCGCTGAGTTCGGCTCACGATGGTGCCGAGCACTTGGTCCGGCTCCTGCGATACCATGATGAAGTGGGTTTTCGAGGGCGGTTCCTCAATGAGCTTCAACAATTTGTTGGCCGTTGCGGGCGGCATCTTTTCGGGCAACCATATAACGACCACGCGGTAGCTGCCTTGGCTTGCCTTCAGCGACAGCTTCTTTTGCAGGGCATCGCTCTCGCCGACGTAGAACTGCAACTGCTGGTTGTCTCCCTGGAGGTCGGCAATCCAGTCGTTGGGCGTGAAATAGGGCGTGCTGCTTATCTGTTCGCGCCATTCCTGCAAGCGGTCGTCCGAGATGGGTTGGTCGGAGGATTTGGTCTTGAAGAGCGGGAAGGAGAAATGCAGGTCGGGGTGCTGCCAGTTGGCCGTCATGCGACAGGCGTGGCAATGTTCGCAAGGCTTGCCTGTCTGTGTGTCTGTATCATCGTCGAACATGCTCCCATTGTTGGTCTTGCCTTTGTTCTCGCACAGGAGATACCGTGCCAGATGAAGGGCAATAGCGAGCTTGCCGCAACCCGAAGGGCCGCAAAGCATCAGCGCATGGGGCAATCGCCCTTGGTCCACCTGTTGCGTCAGTTGACGTATGATATCTTCTTGTCCTATGATGTCCATCTCAATCCTCAATAAATCCTTTTTGCTATCTCGCAGATGCTGTCCGTTGCCCCCACGGTGTAGAAATGCAGGTTCGGTGCTCCCTTTTGCAGCAGTTCCCTACATTGTGCCGAAGCCCATTCGATGCCTACTTGCCGAATCTCGTCGTCTGTCTTGCAGCGTACGGCCTCCTGGTAGAGGTCTTCGGGAATGTCGCAGTGGAAAGTCTTTGGCACCATGGACAGTTGGCTTCGCTTGGCCAACGGCTTGATGCCAGGCACGATGGGAATGGTGATGCCCATCTCTCGTGCCTTCCGAACGAAGCGGAAATACTTCTCGTTGTCGTAGAACAGCTGGGTCACGGCGTATTGTGCCCCCATCGCGGCCTTCCGTTTCAGCACCTCCATGTCTGCATCCAGGTTGGCCGCTTCTTCGTGCTTTTCGGGGTAACAGGCCACGCCGAAGGTGAAGGGCGTCCCTGGGCATTTGATGGGGTCGCCGTTGTAGAACGTTCCATTGTTGAAGCGATTCACCTGTTCGATGAGTTCCGTAGCATGGCGTGGTCCGTCGCCCGTAGGCTCAAACATCTTTTCGTCGGGAGCCTTGTCGCCGCGCAGTACGAGCAGGTCGCTGATGCCCAGGAACTGCAGGTCGATGAGCGTATATTCCAGGTCCTCGCGTGTATTGCCGCTGCATACCAAGTGCGGCACTACGGGAATGTCGTACCTCCGTTGTATGGCTGCAGCCACGGCAATGCTGCCTGGCCTACGGCGTATGCGTTCGCGTTGCATCAGTCCGCTGGGCAGTTCCTTATAGACGTACTCGCTTCGGTGTGCCGTGATGTTGATGTATCGCGGCTGGAATTCCCGCAGTCGGTCGATGGTCTGGAACAAAGCATCCGTACCGCTTCCTTTCAAGGGTGGAAGCACCTCAAAGGAGAATGGCACACTGCCTCTGTCTTGTATCAGCTCTATGACTTTCAATGGCTTAGTCTTTAATCTTCAATCCCCAATTTATTTGACAATTGGACAATTTACAATTTACAATTTCTTATGCAGCCTCTCAATCCTCAATTCTCAATCCTCAATCCTCAATTCTCAATCCTCAATCTTCAATTCTCAATTCTCAATCCTCAATCCTCAATTCTCAATTCTCAATCCTTAATCCTCAATCCTCCTCCTCCCGGCAAACCACGTTCTTAACCTCCCACGTTGCAGCCACGGCGTCAGTGGAGATGTAGCGGAAGGCAACGCAGACGTTCTTTTCTCCAACGAATGCGCTGAGGTCAACCCACATGGGATAGTATGTCCAGTCGCTACCGTCAGGCCATGTGCCTTGAACCATTCCAGTAACATCGGTCCATGTGGCAAGTTCCAGTCCTCCTCGGCCCGTGTAGTTCGTGCTGACGAAGACTTGCAGGTAGTCTGTGACGGGAGCTTCGGCATATTTCTGTGCCTGTTCGAAGTAGAGAATGGGTTTTTCTGCCTTCTTTAGGTTCATCTTCGGACTGATGGCCCAAGCGTCGGTTGGATAATACGTACTCGACTTATAGGCCGACGCACGCAATCCGTAGGTCGCATCGTATCGCCAGACGTAGGTCAGGTCGCCTATGCTTCCCTTGTATTCCACGCTCCACCCCGTGGCCTTATACACTTCGTCCATGTTGGTCAGTGTGGTGCCGCCTGTCAGGGGTTGGTTCATGTAGTCGGCGTTCGTCATCCATCCTTCCTCGTCGAGAATGAAGGTAAGTTCCTGCAGTTCCTCGTTGACTTCTACGGTCTCGATGCAGGAAGCCTTTCTTTCATATATCTGTATTCCCAGATAACCCTCTTCGCCCTTCTTGTCG
>JAEEGL013499403.1_pt1 | contig 14169 bp, 17 predicted proteins | sample 9134231 | NCBI WGS metagenome assembly JAEEGL01 (sample SAMN16246548, study PRJNA631951) | gut metagenome | biome: gut microbiome; feature: rumen; material: fiber-attached | host: Bos | place: Iran: Karaj | collected 2018-10 | reverse complement strand
CATTGTTCATGCGATTAAAGTATTCGATGCCGGCGGCAACTTCACTTGCTGCGGTTGCACCTTGGACGGTCGCAGGATACAACAATACATGCACCGGAAAACGTTCACGCAGGCGGTTTTGAATATCTTGGAAAGCCGCACCGGTGGGGCTTGTCACAACACCAATGGTTTGTGGTAAACGTGGTAATGGCTTTTTGCGCGATTCATCAAACAAACCCTCGGCGGCAAGTTTTTGTTTGCGTTCCTCTAGCATTTTCAGAATTGCACCAACGCCCGCCATTTCAATTTCACTGACCACAATTTGATAATTACTGCGTGATGGATAGGTTGTAAAACGCCCAGTCACAACGACTTCCATTCCTTCTTCTAGTTTAAAGGCAACGGGTGTTCCGCGCCAAATAATCATCTGGATTGCGGCACCGGAATCTTTTATGGTCATATACATATGACCCGAAGTCGCGCGTGTAATTTGCGACAATTCACCACGAATCTTGATGCGTGGAAAAGCGGTTTCAACAACACCCTTTAACAGTGCAGATGCATCAGAAACAGTAAAGATTGTATCGGTTGAAACCAATGGTTCAGGGCGTTGCATAATAAATTAATCCTTTTGCTTTTTGTAAAAATTTACTGGATCAACACCCAATGCATGTGCAAATCCTTTTGTGCGATTGTCGCGCAACATGGTATCCAAACTTTCTGGACGACCAAGATAATATGGTATTTCTATGCCATGAGACTGGTCATAGGTTAAATCAAAAATAGTATTTGTTGGCTTGTGCAATACATAGAAATGTGGTCCAAACGTCCACAATTTATCAATATACATAAGTTGCCAACCCTTTGCTGGACCGCCCATTAATGATGCAAATGTTGTTGATGCGGCGGCACAAAAACCAGCGGCATCATAACCTAAATCCACAATTTCCGGCATTGTTAATTCATAAAATGTTTCGATTTTTACCTGTGCCGAATGAAAAGCATCGCGAAAGTTTAATGTCAGATTTTTAGCATTTATTTGATCGATTTTTGACAATCCCATACGTTCAATCGTTTGCAATAAGTGCTGTGTAGCAGATTCAAAGTATTCAGATTGATCCGGACGCATTGGCGGAAAACTAGGTTTAGTTTTGTCCCCACGCAGTTTTTCAGATTTAATTTTGTTCCGTATAACAACGTCGCGCAAATCCATCCCCAAATATTTATCAAAGTTATACGCACGCTGGAACGGTTTTTCGACATTGATGACTTTGCCAAGATGATATGGAATTGGAATCAAATCGCCATCTTGGTTAACAGACTGATCAAATGTTAAATCAAGAATATCGCCGTTGAATCTATTTACCAACCACACATGATGCACAGGCCCCGCCACCCCGCGATTTTCTTTGTATTCATGAACTTCCCAAATTAATTCGCCATTTGGCATACGAAACAGGTGCGACCATATATAAGCGGCAATACCACAAAAACCCGACGAATACAGCCCACGCGCCAAACGTGCTTCTTCATAATTTTTATTCAAAACAGATGCACGCACCGCGGGATTTTTAAACAACTCACGCATCTTGCGTAATGTGGCAACCATATCGTATTTTGGAACGAAAGCAGGGTGCAAAGCCATAGTCGACACTTTCTGTGCCAAATACTCGGTTGCTTCATCAAAAGACATATGCTGTTTAATCATGTGGTAAATTATACCACAAAGACATAAAAATTCAAGATTTACAGTTCAGTCAACGGCCAACGGGGGCGGGGCGCAACGGGTTCGCGCACAATGTTCCCAATGCGGTAATTTTCCAAACCGGCCCACGCAATCATTGCGCCGTTGTCGGTGCACAGGTTCATTGGCGGGGCGGCAAAAACGACACCTTGCTTATGCGCCAGTTTTTCCATTGCTGTGCGAATTGCGCTGTTTTTGGCAACGCCACCGGCAACAACCAATGTTTTTGGTGCTGCATCTATTACGCGCTTGTCGTCAAATGCGTGCCCAAGGCGGTTTATAATGCAATCGACCACGGCGGCTTGGAAAGATGCACAAAAATCGTTTTTAAATGCATCGTCGCGCTTTTCTTCGGGAACACGTCCAAGGAATACGCGGGCGGCGGTTTTTATGCCACTGAAACTGAAATCACATCCGGCTTTATCGCATAATGGTCGTGGAAAATCAAACGCATGCGGGTTGCCCAGTGTTGCGCATTTATCAACGATTGGTCCGCCAGGGTATCCCAATCCCAACATTTTTGCAACCTTATCAAAGGCTTCGCCGGCACTGTCGTCCAATGTTTGACCAATCATTTCGTATTTACCAACGCCACGAACCAGCAAGATTTGGCAATGACCGCCCGACGCCAGCATTAACAAGTATGGGAAATCAACGGCTGTTTTGCCGTCTGCACCGGACGCAGATGATGCGTGCAAGCGTGGAACCAATGCGTGTCCTTCCAGATGATTTACCGCCACCAATGGTTTGCCGGTTGATTGCGCGATTCCTGTTGCTGCCAACCACCCAACCAAAACACCACCAATAAGACCTGGACCCGCGGTCGCGGCAATAACATCAATGTCGTTAATGGTTTTTCCCGCCTTGGACAGAGTTTGTTGTATAACTTCATCAATCGCCAATATATGTGCACGCGCCGCCAATTCGGGCACAACACCGCCGTATTTTTGGTGTTCAGGGATTTGCGAATAAATGATATGCGATAAAATATTGCGGTCTGAATCCACAATCGCCGCAGATGTTTCGTCACATGACGATTCAATCCCTAAACACAAGGTAGGTTTGTCGGGATTGTCGGTATTGTGCACGACGGCATCTAGTTTGCCCATGTCCATGCGAAGTAATTTATTATCGTCTGTCATTTTTTCGGTTCCAATAACATAATACCTAAATTATTAGGCGATTTTTTGCGTTTTGCAACATAATCATAAAAATTAACATCAACAATTCGCCCGCGGTCAGATGATGCGTGCCGCAATGTTCCGTCGGGCAACAAGAATCCCATGTGCATAACCGCTAAATCCGTCCCCAGTGTATCGGTGTCTTTGTATTTGTCGCCGATAAACAAAACGACCAACGGTTCGGTGGTATTTATCTTTTCCAATACACTGTATGGAATATACTTTAAATGAACGGTTTGAACGGGGGTTTCGTCATCAATATTATAATTCTTTTTAAGCCAATTTGCGCGGTCAATACGAACATCACGAGTAGATGTTTTACCATATTTCCGCGTCACATCAGTCAAAATATCGGAATTATTCGGCAACCAATCAGTTTCAACAAAGTGATTTCGATTAACGAAATCAACAACGCCGTCTTTGTATCTGATTTTGGTAAGTTTGTTTAAATCAGTGTCCGCCAATGCTGTTTCAACAAAGGTTGTGCAATCAAATGCATCAAGGCGCATCAATGGATCTGCATCGGGCAAACACCCTTCGCCAAGTGGATTATTTACATATTTTGCACCGACATACTGTTCGCCAATCGTTGCGCCACACGCACAAGTGGTCCAAACAACGAAGAAGAACAGGGCGGTGTATGCTTTCATTCTAGATATTTTCTTTTAATATTATGCCCGTATGGCACAGCGAAATTGCATCACGGACAATCATTTCATGTGAATCTGGTAATGTTGCCATCTTGCTGACACAGGCAACGATTAAATCAATATCGGCATCATCACTGGCAACGACAACACGCGCGGTGGCAATGCGTTGATCCGCCGACGCAGATGCCCAGTTCTTCAAATTGCCCACAGACAAGTCGTTTGAACGTTGTGTGTGAAAGAATATAAAGAACACAGCCAATAAAACAGCAATTCCCAACAAGAACTTTAATACAAATTTCATTATTTCCCCCTGTAAAGATATTGATTATTCACAGCGCACCAGCCACATGTCAAAGTCCGCATTTTGCAATGGGTTTTCGCCAGGTGCATTTTTATTCATCCAACCGCTGAAAATCTTGCCATCACTGGCGGTAGAGATTTCAACGAACATATAAGAGTTTTCCGCCTGAAAAGGATCGGTTTGTTTGCATGAACGAATAATAAAGTTTAATTTTTCGTATTTCATTTCGGTATCAACAGGCACCGTTGATGTATATGTTTTTCCCGAAGTCTTGTCCAATATGGAAATAACGGCGTTCGGGCGGTCAACATATGCGCCGGCGGGATTAAATACCATCATAAAAACAAACAGTGATGTTAAAAGTGCGGTTAATTTTTTCATGATTGACATTTTACATTTGCATATCGCTAATGTCAAATTGATAAATTACGAAAAATAAAAAGTCCCGCCGAAGCGGGACACCACTAAACAAAAAGGACTGTTTATTTGTTTGCAGATTTTTCTGCTGATGTTGCAGACAAATCTTCCACAATACGTGCTTTCTTGCCGGACAAACCACGCAAGAAGAACAACTTTGCACGACGAACACGACCGATACGAACTTTTTCAATCTTTTCGATTGCCGGTGTGTAAAGTGGGAACTTGCGTTCAACGCCAACACCATATGATTCACGACGAACCGTAAATGATGCGTTGTTGCCATTGCCACCATCACGTGCGATAACGACACCTTCGAACACTTGGATACGGAACTTGTCGCCATCTTTAATTTTTACATGAACTTTTACTGTATCACCCGCTTTAAAGTCAGGGATTTTCTTGTCGGCAGCAACTTTTGCAATATTTGCTGCTTCTACTTTTTTCAAGATACTCATTTTACTTATCCTTTATTAAGTCCGGACGACGTTCTTTTGTTATTTCGTCCGATTGTTGTTTCCGCCACCGTTCGATATTGCCGTGGTGGCCAGACAGCAGGACTTCTGGGACTTTATGTCCACGCCATACTGACGGTCGGGTATATAACGGCCATTCTAACCCGCCGATTTCAAAACTTTCATTTGCGGTGGATTCAGCGCCACCGTGCAGCACATTATCTAATACGCGAACGCAACTGTCAATAAAAACTTGCGCGGCAATTTCGCCACCCGACAGTATATAGTCGCCAATGGAAAGTTCCATTATATCATATTCGTCGATAATACGCTGGTCAATTCCTTCGTACCGGCCGCAAAGCAGGGTATATGTTGCGTCTTTGTCGGCGGTAAACTGGCGCACCATTTTTTGTGTTAATTGTGGACCGCGTGGCGAAAAATATATGATTTTTCCACGTTTTTTAAGTGAATCAATCGCGTCTCCAACGGGTTCTGGACGCATAACCATACCCGCACCACCACCGAATTGTTCGTCATCAACACTGCCATAATTATTTACGGCAAAATCGCGGATATTCACCGCATCATACGACCATATTCCTTTGTCCAGTGCGCGACCAACAACCCCGCCGGACAGTGTGCCGGGGAACATTTCTGGAAAAATGGTCAGTATATTAAAGTGCATTGTTATTTTTGATTTTTCTTTACATTACATATACATGTATGACACTTGGTCAAGAAAGCTGAAAACACTTTGGAATTAGCATGTGGCACAAAGACGTCATAACTTGAATCTAGGTGTGGCATGATAACCACATTAGCATGCGTTTTTTCTAATTCCTGCACGATGGGGCATTTGTGGCGCAACGTGTACAATGCGCCGAAACAAAACTGCTGCAATCCAAAATTACATGTTGATTTCGCAATACACTGTTTTGACCATGTACTCGCAGGGGCAGTCAAATGAGATTTGTCAATGAATCTTACTTCAGCTGTGGTTTGGTTGTGGGGGTCAATAGTTTGTAAGCCAGATTTTTGTTTTCTGAAGTTCCCAAGATCCATTATTTCAACTGTTTTACCATCTAAAAGCATACGATTGCCATGGCAATATCCACCGTGTGGACATGGCATACGTTCAGGGATAACATGCACCCCATCTGTAATATCATATTTTTGAAATTGTTCACATACATAAACACACGGTACTGGCACCCTGTACACTTGGCGTGGACCTTTGCCGTAAAGCAGACATTCTAGTGTAAACTTTGTTGATGTGTTTTGTTTGTTTTTGTCAGTCATATCTTGTTCCCTTGTCAATTTTATTTCTGTACACCGTACTTTTTGTGACATGCCGCCGCATAGTGCAGAAGGGTTTGAAGACCGTATTTGTCCAGTTTTGGTAAATCAATATCTATTCTGCGTCCAAAAACTTCCCTGTTTGTGCGGTCAAAAACACTCATGCCTTTGTAGCGAGATTCTTGTTGCATACATTTTACTTCGCAAAACACAAAACAGTTGTTATTAAAATTACCTTCCCATGGGCAATTTTCACAACTGCATATAAGTTCGCCACAAAATCGTATTTCTATCTTCATTTTTTAATACCTTTTTATTTGTGTGTTGGACTGTGTTTACACATGGCCTTTAATCTTTGAACGTTTTTATAGATTTCAGGTAATTTTGCCAATGATTCAGGATCTGTGTTGAGTAAAACGACATTGTTTGTTGAACCGCGATCACGGTGAAGTAAAATGTTTTGCGTGCTATTAATGTAGTTTTCCACAGGGCACATATCTTTTAAGCCTAAGCCACGCTGGCAATCAAGACAAGTTGTTAAAACAAGCGAGAATGTAGGATTTTTCATTTTTAATTCCTTTTATTTTGTGTTTTGAGGATTACGATAAGGACACGTGTCGCGAATTTCTGCTAGCTTCTTATATGTTTCAAAAAGTTCATCTTTCAGATTTGGATTTTGATCCGCTTTATTGTGAACTCTGTAAAGGTATTGAGCAATGTATCCCAAATCTCGTCCAGATGCCATTCCATGATATTCTATGACATCTTGTAGTGGGTTATACAAAAATTGAGATATAGGGCAACGGTCGTAAGTATAGGGGCAATAACATGACCGGCATTCCAAAAGAGTTAAAGAATGAATAACGCTTGTCGGTTCCATTTGATTCCCTTTACACAAGTATTGTTTTGTTTTTCATATCAACATCTGCGCCGATAAAAGAAACATATTCGCCGTTGTCTAATTCAATTATGTCGCCTGCGCCAAAGTTTTGAAAACCAGCAACTGTGCCGATTTTTTCGCCACCACGCACAACCGAAAAACCAATCAAATCAGCTTGGTAATATTCGCTTTCTTTAAGGTCGGGCAGGGCGTCGCGATTTATAAACAATTCAGTACCTCGCAGGGTTTCCGCCGCATTGCGATCGTCATAACCCGCAATGTGTGCAATTATGACGGTTGAATTTGGAACAACGCGGATGAATTTAAAATCGCTTTCTTTAAACTTTGCGCTGATAATTTTGAATTTTTGAAAATCATTTGGACTTTCAGAATATGTTTGTACCCGAACATCCCCACGAATTCCTTGGGGGGCGACGATTTTTCCGACCAAGATTTGTTTGCTTGTCGTCATATTGTTTAGTGTTGTCTTTGCTCGTGCAAACGGCATAGCGTCATAAAATTGTGTGGACAGCCATCGAACATATCTGCTCTGGTATGAATAAGGTTAGACACTCCGTTTTGTGCATAATACCTGATAGCACTTTCCCATTCATCAAGCACCCGTTGCTTGTCACGACACCAATTGCCATTAAAAGGACAGCGTGTTTCAGGGCAAATTTTCCGTTCTTCCTTGTCCTGTTGTGCGCTATACACATTATGATGCGATGAAGCAAAGAAATTCGGTTCTTTATCCAAATCTATGCTATACACATCTGGCGCGTGATATGACGATGCCACCACTGACTTGTCCAAGCGGACATCAAACGTTTCTGTCAGTGGCGCAACATATGTTAATTTAATTTTTACGTCGTTCGTCATATTTTCTGCTTTTTATTGTATTATTCAGCAGCAGCTTCAGTTGCAGGTGCTTCTTCGGCAGCTGGTGCTTCAGCAGGGGCTTCTGCAGCGGCCTTGGCTGCGGCTTCGGCGGCGGCTTTTTCTTCTGCTATCTTTGCCAACTTGGCTTCTTTATCTTTAATCTTCTGTTGTGTCTTTTCCGAAGGTTGATTCTTCTTTGTTTGAACAGGAATTGGTTTTGCAGTTGCCAAACCAGCCTTGACCAAGAACTTATAAACGCGGTCCGATGGTTGTGCACCCTTGGCAATCCAAGCCTTGATTTCATCAATTTTCAAAACAACGCGTTTGTCGCTATCTTTTGGTTGCATTGGGTCATATTTACCAACAACTTCCAAAATGTTGCCAGAATTACGTGCATTACGTGAATCTGTGACAACAACGTGATAATATGGGCGTTTCTTTGCCCCGTAACGTGCTAATCTGATAACAGTAGCCATATTTTTTACTCCTTAGGTTTTAAACTGTTTTATCCAAAAGAAAACCGCCATCAAGGGCGAAACTCGCCGGATGATGTTCCACACGCATACTGCGTACTGGGTGATTCAAAATGGCAATCTTTGGGATTTGCAGGGCAATTATTTACCAAAAAATACTAAAAGTCAAATAAAATCAATACGATTGCCCCGACGACGATTTTTGTTGTGCCTGGGTCGAATCTTGAACCTTGCGCTGCGCAACGCGTAATTTAAGGTCGTCTATCTTCTGTTTTGCCGTTCTGAAGATATTCGGTCTTATTATTTCAATGCCATGTTTTGCCAAGTCTTTAAACAGCATCTTTTTGCCGTTCATAACGACATCTTGATTCTTGATATTTTTATACTGTTTGTTGCTTAACTTTATACTTTTTACCTTGGTAAAATCGGCATCCATAAGTGCGATAAACTCTGGCCCGTCCATAAAATCCAAATCGCCCGCAAATATAGACTTCCAAAGATACACGCCCCAACGTTCGGTTGGGTTTGGATTGAATTTAAAACTTTTGACATTGGTCAAATCGCATTCGCGTAGAGTTGTTTCCGCTTTTACCATGCTTAAATCCAAATCGCCACACAAGGCACTTTCCGTTATTTCCACGCGTTTTATGTTCGGATGAAATTTCATGTTTGGTGCGACGCATTTCTCCATTTCTAACGATTCCAAATTATCAAAATACCAAGTGCCTGCAAATTTATCGTTTTTACACCGTAGCAATCGGTGGTTTTGCGTTTTTATTAACTTTACATTTTTTAATCCTGTTAAATCCGTATCATTCAACGACCCCGCCGTTCGTGAAAAATCAAGTTCCAGCGGTTTTTCTGACTTAACCCCATTAATTACCGGAGAATAGGGTAGTTTTATACTGGGAACTTCATTTAAATCCGCATCAGTTAAATCAGTAATCGACACAGAACCCAGATCTATTGGCCCCTTTAATTTGCAGCCATCAAGTATTATTGTTGAACCATTGGGATTTAAACTTACACTTTCTGCATCAGACAAATCACAATCGTATAATTCCAGGTCTTTTACTTTATTTAAATTCACTTTGCCGGTCAGTTTTAGCGGTGTGCCTTCTATGTGTATATATTCCGCTTCGGAATTCAGGGATACGCCGGGTATTTCACACTTATATATTTCCAATTTCGAAACATTCCATAAAAAACACCAGTTGTGCAATTTAACATTTTTGAGTTTTACGCTTGTTGCTATGTCGTTTAAAAACACGTATTCGGATTGGGTTAAATCAGTATCTGACAATTCTATATAATCAACATGCTCTAAATTCAACCCACACGACGGGGGTTTTATACCATGGGCACCAACATAAGTTGCATGGCGTTTGTTAGCGTAATCGTAGCCGTCGGGAAAGTGTATGCGTGTCACATTGGTTAAATCTGTATTTCCCAAATCCAAATGTTTAACCCCACAAAAATCCAAATCGCCCGACAATTTCAAACCTGTATTATCGGTTAAAATTATTTCTTCGGTATATGGATGAACATTTAAATTGGTGACGTTTGTTGCATCACAATGTTTTATGTTTAAAGATTTCCCAACGAATTCTATATCACCACCCAATTTACAATCGGTTAATTTTACTGTGGTGGCATTTATAGCACGACCGAATTTCACATGTGCTTCGGACAAATTACCGTTGTCTAACTCCACAAAGTTAACATGGCTAAAGTCAACATCACCCACCAATTTGAACGGGGAATTGCTTATATGAATGCGTTGCGCGTGTGGGTTTAACTTTATGCTGGTGACATTGGACAAATCGCAATCATCTATGGCTAAATTGGGAACTGTGCTAAAATCTAAATCGCCAGCAAGTTTCGTGTTTTTAAGTTTTACACTCCCATTAAACTTTGCACTTTTGACATTACTTAAATCAGCATTTCCAATTTCTACTTTATTCGCTTCACTAAAACTTAAATTACCGGATAATTTAACATTATTAATAATAAATGATTCCAGTTTTGGATTAAGTTTTATACTGGTGACATTGGTTAAATCCGCATCACCTAATTCCAAGTTTTCTGTGTTACTAAAATCTAAATCGCCGTGCAGTTTTAGTCCGGTGTTTTTAAGGTATATTGCTTGGACTTTCGGATTAAAACTTATATTTGCCGCTTCGGTTAAATCAACATTGTTCAATGTCAGATGTTTTACACCACTAAAATCCAAATCCCCAGCCAGTTTTAGTTTTGCACTGGTGTTATCAGGAGATATAATCACTATATCATTTGCCTTTGGATTTAATTTTATACTGGGTACATTAGTCAAGTCACAATTGATTAACATAAGCGTGTTCACACCACTAAAATCCAAATTGGGACACAATATGACACCTTGAAATTCTACGCTTTCCGCGGGATTGGGAAATTTAAAACTTGTGACCTTGGACAAATCACAATCTCTGAATGCCACGCGTTCCCTTGCACCACTAAGATCTATATCACCCGACAGATCGGAACCATGCCTGGTGAATACTACTTCTTGCAGGGCGCTTGATTTATAAACGGGTTCGCCATTTTCATCTTTTTCGGCGGTTTTTATTTTAAATTCGGATGCATCTATAAAGGTTATTTTACCATCTGTCACATCCATAAAACGCCGACCATTTACGGAAATCGTTTTTGTTCCCGGTTTATCTTTTGGGGTGACCATACCGACCTTTTTATCATGCAAGAAATCATTCAGTGCTTCACAGAAATCTTTGTGTTCGCCCGCAATAGATTTTACGGTATTATTCCCCTTGGCAATTGTTAACACAAAACCATTAAAGAATAATAATTGATTATCGTTGTTTAATTTTGTAATCGTGCTGCCTTCGACATAATAGTCGGGACCAAAATATATATTATTTATTTCATAATTAAAACGCACCAGTTGATCGTGCACGATTATAAAGTTATTTGGGATTTGTGCACCAGTGGTATTAAAATCAACGTGGAAAAACTTTTTTAGCGAATCCGATAAACCAGGGTATATTCTGTCGGGGTCGTTGTTAAAAGTGCTGTCTGGGTTGGAAACTGTGTGATTATAACGATTCTTGATAGATATAAAACCGCCTTTTGGTTTTGCAATTTGAATGGATATAACCGACGTTCCGTATTCATCTTCGCGTTGTGGTGTATCAGATGGTTTTATATCATCTGCATTGAATTTAACCGCATGAATCATAAAGTAGTTTTCGTGACGATGTGGATCATTTAGCGTGCAGATTCTTTCATTTTCGCGATAGTATTTGGCTATTCTATTTTTTTCTTCTTCGTTCGTCACGACCCATGCACGATAGCCGGCTTTTTCCAATAATTTTAGCGGGGATTCATCAGACTGATATGCACTTGGTTTTGTTTGTTTATAGATTTCGCGAATAATAGGAACCAAATTGCGCACTTCCACCGGGTCGCGACCGGCATACTGCAAAATGTGAATTATGTTCGGTATGTCCAACAAAATAGCATCACGAATAACATGTGAAACCGCTTCGCCATTTTGTTTTTTTATTTGGTTTTGACGAATAGCGGGAATTAACTGTTTTACCGCGTTTACATCACTGCCTGCATCTTTTAAAATCTTGCATATATTGGGAATATCTAACAAAAGTTCAGTGCGCGCAAGTTCGGCAACGGCACGGCCGTTTTGTTGAACCAAATCTTTGTAAACTTTATCCGTATCTATCGCCGGCACTGATAATTCCTTTCCGAAGAATTGTATCATAAAAAAGCCCAAAGGTCAATTTTAGACAGATATATCGGGCAAAAACAAATCGGTCCAAAGACCGATTTTATTATCTGGCGCGGGCGAAGGGAATCCGTCACATAAATGTGCCGCGATAAAATTCTTTACTCGTATTAAACTTTCTAATCGCGGCTTTGCAACTGCAAAGACGGATGGTGCGGGCGAAGGGAATCGAACCCTCGTCTTCAGCTTGGGAAGCTGACGTGCTACCATTATACCACGCCCGCGGAACTTTCCGATTTTATATCAGGCACCTTGAAATGTCCAGTGCAAAGATAATACTATCGGTGGCTGCCATGATTAGATGGGTCGCATTTATGGTGGCGTGCCGCATCAACTTCTTCGCATTTATGAAGCAGTTCTTCCACATCATGACCCGAAACCCTTTCTGTGCGGTGGAAACGTCTTTTGCTGCGTCTTTTGTTGGGTGGCGTTGGGCCACTTACCACCAATTCTTCTATTTGATTACCTTTTCGTGAATTGCATACACAGTGCATAGGTTGCAAGTTTTCCACATTGTTTCCGCCACCTTTTGATGTCGGCTGAATATGGTCGATTGACAACTGATCGGGGTCGTTAATCGGACACTGACAATATTCACATACTGGATATACATCCAACGAGATAGAAATTGTAAACAGGGTGCGTAATGCCCGCGGGGAATATGTTCTTCTTTGAAACAACAGGCGCAGTTGTTCGTATTGTCGTGGATCAAGTTCGGCACGGTAATTCTTTTGTAAAAACTTAACGATTTCTTTTATGTCTTTTGCTTCCATTTTTATACTCCACAAAATCAATCTTATCGTTGTTTAGATTTTTCTTTTAATATTTGCAGGCACTCGCCCAGCGGTTTTGTTCCCATTGCCATACAGTTAACAAGATTAAGACGCAAACGATCATTGCGGTCAATCATTATGCTATCGCCATAAATATCGGGTTGACCCGTTAAGTTAAATGTTCCCAACTTGTTCGCCCGCGCACGTCCAATGTTTGCAATAGCCTGGTTGAAATTATAATTAATCGGATACCGATTGGTGCCGTCGGTTATGAACTGTCCAAGAATATCTTCGCCTTTGATTATGCCATAGCCCGACAACGCCATATACAAATCATAAAGGCTATGCATAGAATTATTCTTGATTCCCTGTAATACAACATCTATGTGTTTGGCACAGGTTGGATTATTCAATAATGTACGATATATGTTTGCGACCGCACCAAAGTTTTTATGAAAACTGTCCAGCGATATATCCATTATCACTTTCTTGTTTTTGTCGCCGGCAACTTCTGTAATGGTTGATAATATACGATACGTAAGGCTTTCGTAATTACCCCATGTTCCATTTGTTTTCAAGCAAGGGGTCATGTTTTCGTCAAATGCCACCTGCAAACTCAATGGAATATATGTGTAATCACAATAGTAATACGGCGCCATAACTTCGCCACCGGTCAGTGCCACAATATCATATTTTTCAATTGGCAGTGCGTTAAACTCTTCTAGATACATTGCCATCTTGTCCAAATCCATAAGATTGGGCTGGTGTTCCGGTCCAGATTTTTCGCAACAATGGGCGCAACGCAAATTGCACCAGTTGGTTATCTTGAACGCAAGACAGGTTTTCATACTACTACTATCAGACATTTTAAAATCACTTCACAGGAATACGCAATCTTTGCTTTGGGAAAATTAAATCAGGATTCTTGATATGATTTCTGTCGGCAATTATGCTGAACAAAACACCACGACGCATAAAGTTGCGCGCAATAATCCATAAACAATCACCTTTGCGAACGGTATAGAAAGTGTCGCTATCGCCAGTCATTTGTGGCATAGTAAATGTGTGGGAGACTGTTGCGATAATATTGCCATCACCGTCATGCATACGAACATCCAAAGTATATTCGTCACCTGGGGTTAATTCGCCCACATCTGCACCTAAACCGAAATGTTTGTAATCAGAAATGTGTGCGGTTCCCAAAACTTCATTATTCAATTTTAATGAAACGCGCAATCTGGGTAAACCATCGCCTGTTACAATCAAACGGCCATTGTCCAAGTAATCTATTTTAGATACAGATAAATCACCGTCACGTAACGCAGCAGGTGCCTGTAATACAGTG
>JAEEGL012715577.1_pt1 | contig 14169 bp, 14 predicted proteins | sample 9134231 | NCBI WGS metagenome assembly JAEEGL01 (sample SAMN16246548, study PRJNA631951) | gut metagenome | biome: gut microbiome; feature: rumen; material: fiber-attached | host: Bos | place: Iran: Karaj | collected 2018-10 | reverse complement strand
TTACAAGATCGCCGATTTCGGCAATACCTCCTCTACCACCATCCCCTTGATGATAGTGAATGAGCTACGTGATAAGATAGGAGATAAGAAGGTTATAGCCTGTGGCTTTGGCACAGGATTAGCATGGGGAGCTCTCTTCTTCGAACCTGATAAAAATGTCAAGGTTTGCGAATTGTTGCATTACCAGCAATAATTACAATGGAAGGCTATAAACAGAATTCGAAATTGATGGCCAAGAACACGGCCTTCATGTATGTTCAGATGGGCATAAAGATGCTCATCGGACTATATACGGTGAGGGTCATTCTACGGGCATTGGGAACCGAAGACTATGGCATCTACAATGTGGTAGGCGGATTCGTCTCCATGTTCACCTTCATCACGGCCACCATGGTCTCTGCTTCTCAGCGTTTCTTTGCCTATTCCATCGGGAGAGGTGAAAAAGATATGCTGAATAGGTATTTCAATGTTTCTTTGTTGAGTTTCCTGATTCTTGGCGTGTTGTTGTTTATACTTATCGAAGGTATAGGATATTGGTTCGTGAATAACAAAATGGTTATTCCAGACAACCGATTGGCTGCAGCGAATTGGGTGCTCCAATTTGCAATTGTTGCCTTTGTCGTTCGTATTCTTTCTGTTCCATTCAGGTCGATGGTGGTCTCGCATGAGCGAATGATTATATTTGCGCTCATCAGCGTGCTGGATTCCCTGATGTTGTTGGGTATAGCCTTTTTGTTGCAGGTCGTGTCTTCAGACAGACTAAAGATTTATGCAGTCTGTATGTTTGGCGTGGCTGTTGCAACCACCTTACTCTATGTTATCTTATGTAAGTCAAACTTCCGTGAGGACTCTAAGATAAGGTTAAGGTGGGAAGCCTCCCTCTTGAGGGAAATGCTGGCGTATTGTGGTTGGTATATGATGGGGACGATGGCTCAAGTGGTACGTAGTCAAGGAATCAATATGGTTCTAAACGTATTTTTTGGACCGATAGTGAATGCTGCACGAGGCATTGCCTACCAAATCAACAATGCACTCAACCAATTCGTAAACAGTTTCTATAATGCCGTTCGGCCACAAATAACCAAACTCACAGCTTCAGAAAACTATGAAGGAATGACCTCGCTGGTTTATACTTCTTCCTTACTCAGCTTTTTTCTGATGTGTTTAATGGCTCTTCCGATGATTGTGGAGATGCCTTTTGTTCTGTCTGCATGGCTCGGCGAGGTGCCGAAACACACCATTGTGTTTTCAAGACTCGTGATAGTAACCGCTTTAATAGATACGTTGGGCTATCCACTTACTACTGCAGTTTGTGCATCGGGCAAGATAAAATGGTTTCAGATCATAACAGGAACAATTTTAATCCTCAACCTTCCTGTTACATATTGTTTGTTTAGGGTTTATCCGGATCCTAACATTGCATTCTATGTGTCAATCGGCTTTGCCGCTTTGGCTTTATTTGCAAGAATGGTATTTATGAAACGTATGTTCGGAATGCCATTATTTGCATATACAAGAAATGTCCTCTGGCCTGTGGCTTGGGTGTTCACTTTAACTTTGGCCACCACATACGGATTGCGGTTTGCTATGAGTGGAGGCACATGGTCACATCTGTTGATAATAATATTGTCTATCGGATTGACACTTCTGTTCTCTTATTATGTGGGATTGGACAAACAACAGCGAAAAACTTTGACAACATTAGTGACAAAAATGCTGAATTCAAAAATGCATAAGCGCCAGCAAATGAATTAAAGATGGAAAAAACAAAGACATTCAACTCATTCCAATATTTGTGGGCGTATTCTGTCTGTATCTATGGGATTATTATGGCCAATGTCTCATGGGGATGGGGGATTTCACGAGAATTTGCGATGGCTTATATTGCTATCATCTCTTTTCTAAAACTTTCGAAGTCAAACATTGAGTTTTTCCCAAAATGCAGATTGCTTATTATATCTTTTATTATATATGAACTATTCAATGTTATTATTTGGAATGAGTTTAGAATTGGCATAATAATAAGTGCCGCAACATATTTGCTTCTAATATTTTCCATTGTGCTCTCCATATATGAAGAAAAAAAACTTCTATTGAAAGCGATGAGCAACTGTTTTGTTGTGATTCTGCTCATTTCATTACCTGCATGGATACTATATTTAATGGGGGTTCAATTGCCCCATGGAAATGAAATTCGGCCCAATGATTTTCATGTACTTTTTGACTACCACTTTTTTTTGACAACGGCTCAGGGGTACAATTTCTTCCCTCGTTTCCAAAGTATATTTCTTGAACCAGGACAGTTTGCTACGCCTTGTGCTTTCTTATACTTTCTCAATGGAGCCAATTTTAGTCGTAAGAACATTCTTTTTCTAATAGCCATTCTGCTTTCTTTCTCGCTCATCTCTTATGGTCTAACCATTGCAGCTTTCACTACCAGTCGAATGTTTCGTTCACAGAAACATCGTATTTTTAAGACAATTATCTCAGTCATTGCCATAGCAGGAATTTCGTTCTATTTCTCCAATAGTGAAAATGAGGACGACCCAATAACCACGCTCATCGTATATCGTCTGCAATATGACGAGGAAAAGGGAATCTCAGGCAACAACCGCACAACTTCCTACTTTGACTCACAATACGAACAGTTAATGAGTTCAAGCGACCGCTACTGGGGAATACACCAACAGCTTAAAGAAGGGGAAGACTGGACATACAACACATCAGGATACAAAAAAGTGATAGTCCACCGTGGTATCATTGGGCTTTTCATCTCATTGCTAATTCCATTCTTGCTTTTTTACTACAACCGCAATCTTGCCACGGCATCTTTTCTCGTCATGGTTGTTACTGCTTATATGGTTCGAGACTTAATGATGTCCCCTCTCTGGATGTCTATAGCCATTATAGGCTTCTACATCCTTGGTAAACAAGCAATTGAGGAAAAGACTCTCACATACAGCGAAAATGCAATTTCTTTAACAAGGTAAAACATGAAATGTATTTCGCAATTACCCATGCGCATGATGAATTTGGGAAAGAGGAGCTTAAATATGCCTATATTATGTTTTAGGATTAATGTAAACTCAATGATTTAGCTTTAACTTCCCTAAAAGAGGAACCATTCACATTATATAAAAATGAATCAAATAAAAAGCCAGAAGAAGCCATCCCGGATTACTTCCATTGACGCATTAAGAGCCGTTACCTTACTCGGCATCCTCATTGTTCACGTACAAAACGGGTTTGGTTTCCACTACTCTGTTGAATTAACAGGTATTAATTCCGTTGCGAATATATTTATAAGTGCATTTTTATCAAAAAAATGCAATGCAATCTTTAGTATTCTTTTTGGCATTAGTTTCTACCTCATTCTAAGGAATCCTCTCAATAGTAGCAGAAAATTTTTTTGGCGGTGTTTCCTATTAGCGTTAATTGGTCTTCTAAATAAACTTTTTTATACTTTTGACGCTTTAATGTGGTACGGCATATGTGGAATGTGCTTAGTAACAATTCGTAACATGCGCCCACGAAATATCTTTATCTTATTCATTACTCTAAAAGTGACTACTGTCTTCTTGTCCACTTTGCACTTGGGTGATGTCCTATGGGGAGGCAGTGTGCATACAAGATATGAGTTGGAAAACAGTATTACGGATATTATTAAATATCCTCATGCAGTAATCGACTATCTACGTATTGTTTTCAATGGGGGTATCTTTACAACACTTTCATGGTTTGTTCTCGGATATTGGTTTGCGGTATGTGGAGTAATTGAAAATTTGAAAACATTCGTTACATGGAAGTTTGTTGTTATCGGATGGATATTATATGCAATTACATTTGGATGTATTCTTTTGGGGGGTAGAAATTTCGTAACAGGCTTTATGGGTATTTTAAGTGGGGCATTAACTTATGCTGCCACAGTAATTTATTTTTATTATAACAACCACACAGTAAGAAATGTTTTTGAAAAGCTGGAACCTTATGGGAAACTAGGTCTGACAAACTACTCCATGCAGGGTATAATAGGCATTATACTTATGTCTCGATCTGGTCTAAGTCTATATCAATATCCCTTATTAATTGTTTTGTTGTTTTTCTTCTGTTTTTATTTGGTTCAAGCAGTTTTCAGTTACTATTGGCTACAGCATTTCCGCTATGGTCCAATGGAATACCTGTGGAGAGTCGGTACTGAAATGAAGATAATAGATTTGAAAAAATAAGTTCATATATGAAAAAGAAAATAATGCTTTTGGGAGGACTTCGGTATCTTCTCCCTGTTATTAAAGCTGCGCATGAACAGGGATATTATGTCATTACGTGTGACTATTTGCCTGATAATATAGCTCACAAGTATTCCGATGAATATGTAAATGTAAGCATCGTTGATAAAGAGGCTGTCCTAAAAGTTGCGCAAGAAAAGCAGATTGATGGAATTATGTCGTTTGCTTGTGACCCTGGTGTCGTAGCAGCATCTTATGTCCAGAATAAGATGGGGCTTCCGTCTTTTGGACCATACGAATCCATAGAGATTCTTCAAAACAAGGACAAGTTCCGAATGTTCTTATGTGAACATGGCTTTAATGTTCCACAGGCAAAAGGTTTTGATAACGTAGAAGATGCCATGGCGGAAAGTTATTGGTATCCTTGGCCTGTAATTGTTAAACCAACAGATTCAGCAGGAAGTAAGGGATGTACAAGAGTTGATAGCGTGGAAAGCCTTCGTCCTGCTCTTGAAGAAGCCATGAAGCATTCCATCTCTGGACACATTATTGTAGAGGAATTTATTGAAAAAAGCGGCTGCTCTTCGGATACTGATAGTTTCTCCATTGATGGTCGATTGGCTTTTGTAAGTTATTGTGCACAACGTTTTGATGCGAATGCGAGCAATCCCTATACGCCTGCAGCCTACTCTTGGCCTTCAACATTTACAAAAGAACAAGAAGACTATTTGACATCTGAAATTCAGCGTTTGATAACGCTATTGGGATTAAGGACCGCAGTGTATAATATAGAAACTCGAATTGGAACCAACGGAAAACCCTATATCATGGAACTTACTCCTCGTGGTGGAGGGAATCGACTTTGTGAGATGCTTCGCTATGCTACAGGAGTTGATATGATAACTGCCATTACTCGTGCAATGGTAGGTGATTCCATAAGCGGAATAGAACAGAAACCATATAATGGCCATTGGGCAGAAATAATCCTCCATGCAGAAGACCGCGGAATCTTTGACCATTTGGAGATTGATCCTACGCTGCCAGCCAAGATTATTGAGGAAGACCTTTGGGTGAAACAGGGCGACTATGTAGATTCCTTTGATGGAGCAAATAATGCCATAGGTACACTCGTTTTGAAGTTCCAGACCGCAGAGACTTTGGAACAGGCTATAACAAATCAAGCTCAATGGCTGAAAGTAGTGGTCAAATAATGGATGCCATCGGAGGCTATTTTGAATTGGAACTTCCCCACCATGAGGAATACCACAAGGATGCTATCAGACTAAATACGGGTCGTAATTGCCTTGAATACATTTTCCGAATTCGTAAGTATAAAAAAGTATATATTCCTATTTACACATGTGAAGTTATTTTGGAGCCATTCCACAAACTATGTGTTGAATATGAGTTCTACAAAATAGACCTCAACTTTGAATTAGAAAAAACATTTACATTAGGCAAGGACGAAGCACTTCTTTACACAAATTATTTTGGACTGAAACAGAATTATATAAAGAGCTTAGCGGAACAATATGGTAATCATCTGATTGTTGATAACACGCAGGCCTTTTATTCCATGCCGATAGAAGGCGTTGACACTTTCTATACCTGTCGAAAGTTTTTTGGTGTGCCAGATGGTGCGTATCTCTACATCGATGCAGATCCACTTACGGACATTGCCAAAGATGTATCTTACCATCGTATATCATCATTGACAAAACGGATAGATATAAGCGCAGAAGCTGGATATTCAGACTTCACAAATCAAGAAGAAGAACTAATAGGACAACCTGTCAAAAGGATGTCTAATTTGACGCAGCATCTAATGCAAAGTATCGACTACCAAGCAGCAGCTTCTCAACGTCGTCAGAATTACCTTCAACTCCAAAGAGAACTTTCTTCTTCCAACGCTATTAATATCAGTTGTACATCAGACAGCATTCCTATGGTATATCCATACCTTCCCAAATCACCATTCATTGGACTGCGTAAGTATCTGATTGAAAACCGAATATTTGTAGCAAGTTATTGGCCCAATGTATTGATAAAGTCAAACGAAGGCAGCATAGAACATAAATTGGCATCCCAAATGCTTCCGCTTCCTATTGACCAGCGATATGGAAAAGAACAGATGGCCTATATGCTTTCCCTCATTCGTAATTATTCAATAAATAGTTTATAAGCAATTTATATTATCTACATACAGAAATGCCATCCACAACAGATACACATGATATCGGTAGCATATTTCCTTTATATGACAAGGATTTAGAAAAGGGTATAAATTATGACATACCACTTTGGGAGGGGAAACGTGTATTATATTCTCTTTGCAGAGAAGCATTGTTTGACATCGCTCTTCGACATGCATGTAGCAATAAAGTTGTATTATTGCCCGCTTATACTTGTATGACTGTTGCTACTCCTTTTATAGAACAAGGATGGCATTGTTACTACTACTCTATCAATAAAGAACTGCGCATCGAAAAAGAACATATCACCAACCTTTTCAAGTTGCATAATCCTGCTATTGTCGTTGCACATCCTTTTTTTGGGATGGATTTTACAGAAGCGGAACTATCTTTGTTAGAAAGTCTTAAAGCTGAAGGTTGCACCATGGTTATTGATTTAACTCAATGCGTTTTCTCAAAGCAACGGGCTTCGTTTGTTGACTATTACGTCGGGAGTGTTAGGAAATGGATGGCTATGCCAGATGGTGGTTTCTTAGAGGCCGAAAATGGTAAATTGATGGATTTCATAGGTGAAAGGGACTATAATACATCATTTTCGTCTAAACAAACTTATTCCATGTATTTAAGAGGACTTTATTTTACCACTGGTAATATGATGGTAAAAGAGATTTCACGCCGAATGAATCAGGATGCTGTCATATCTGCAAGAATTAAGACTCAGCCTCATAGAATGGATAAACTTTCATATTCAATTTTGAAAAATGCAAACATAAGGGAGATTGAGCAATGTAGGTTGGATAATTTCAGATTCTTGTATGAAAGTCTGAAGGGCAATAATCATTACCAGCCTGTATGTCACGACATCAACACCGTCACAACAGCTCCCCTATATTTTACAATATACGTTAACAAACGTGCTGAGCTCCAAAAAACACTGGCAGCATCACAAATATACGCTCCCATTATATGGCCCATTGGATGTAATGAGATGCGAACATCAGAAGACGTAGAATACATTTATCAACATATTTTAGCAATTCCTTGTGACCAAAGATATACCAAGAAGGATATGCTTAAAATAACCAACATAATCAATCATTTTAAATGAAAAAAATTGCAGTTTTAGGTGCCGATGAGAATTTACGACCATTCTATTCACAAGCTCAAAAGCTTTGATATAAGGTTATAGGCATTGCATGGGCAAATGGTGCTGTTTGTAAGGATTATTGCGATACGTTTTATCCTATTAGTTTCGCCCAAAAAGATCAGGTTTTAGAAATCTGTCGAGCTGAAAAAATTGATGGCATCATATCATTTAGTTTAGAATCAGCCCTTCCCACCTTAACCTACGTTGTTCAAGAGATGGGGCTTGTGGGTAATTCTTACGAATGTCTGCATCTGACGCAGACCAAGTTTGCTCAACGAACAGCACTGGAACACGCCGGTATTCCTGTGCCAGGTTATCGACTTGTTAGCAACGAAAAGCAACTTGCAGACATTAACTTGAATTACCCGGTCATAGTAAAACCAGTAGATGGAGGTGGCAGCCAAGGCATCTGCAAGGTCGATGCCCCCCAGCAGTTGATGGAGGCCTTCCAAATAGCTTCCAAGTCGTCACATTGTGGTGATGTCATCATCGAGGAATACGTTGATGGTCGGGAGTTTAGCGTCGAGTTCATCAGTCATCAGGGACATCACTTTCTTGTGCAAATAACTGACAAGGAGACAAGCGGTGCTCCCCGCTTTGTAGAGATGTCACACCATCAGCCTGCGAACTTGACAACTGACGTATGGGAGCAAATCTGTGAGATGGTGTCCAAGGCTCTGACGGCTTTGCATATCGAGAATTCCGCCAGCCATACCGAGATTAAACTGAATAGCCGTGGACAATTGTACATCATTGAGACTGGTGCTCGTATGGGTGGAGGACACATCACATCAGACTTGGTACGCCTTTCTACGGGTTATGATTTCGTGAAAGGTGCTATAGATTTAGCAGTAGGTGACTTTGAGGAACCAAAGTTCCCTGAGAGACTTTATTCAGGTATATATTTCTATAGCCAGCAATCTCCACAAGTTGGTGAGATCATACGCCGTCACGCAGATTTTCCTTCCATTATTGAGTGGGAAATTGACGAATCGCCCCTTAAGGAACTGCGTAGCAATCTGGATCGTCAAGGTTATTTCATCTATCAGTCCGCAACAGGACGTTTTAATCCCTTTGAACCATGAGTAATATTTGTTTCCGTACTTTTGAAGAGTGCGACATCGATGCAATCTACCGATGGAAAAATGATGACGAACTGAACCGCCTCGCTATTGGGCTTAACAAACGTGTAAGCCACGACGATGTGGCCAAATGGGTTCGCAATAAGATGCCCCATAATCCATACGAGATTTTTTGGGCTATATGCACGAACGATGAGGAACAGCGCATCATTGGCTATGCCTGTTTGACAAAAATTCATTATATCAACAGCTCGGCTCACTTTTCTGGTATTATGATTGGTGACCCTGCATTCCACGATGGCATCACCTGGATAGAGGTTAACAAGTTCGTGTTGGAATACGTCTTTGAACGTTTGGGACTGAACCGTATGTATGGCAGTGCCATGATTGAACAAGAACAGTCGAACACGATGGGGCGTGCCTTGTTTCTCCAAACGGAGGGGGTAGAGCGACAGGCAGTCTATAAAAACGGACGCTTTTATGACGTGGAACTACACTCCATCCTCAAAAGTGAGTATTTTGAGCACAAGGCAAAAGGCGAATACGAGACAGCCAGCATTATGAAGCGTATTGTTCGTTTAAAAAAAGAAAAGATTCATTCATAAAGAAATTGTTAAGATGAAAAATATTTTACACTTGTGTTTTGACGGCAATTTCATTGACAATACCAGTAGTGTCTTTGAACACTTCTACCCAGGTCGCAATATTTTCTGCATGATCCGACGTGGTTATGTCAAGGGCACTATGGAGAAAATACCAAATGCAATCTGGCTGGAAAGAAAACGTCCAGACTCGGCCTTATTGGAACGAATATGTGAAGAGAGGCAGGTAGATACCATATTAATACATGGATTGAATCCAAAATATAGTAAGGTCTTGCCAGTTCTCAGCGCGGGTCATACCCGTCGTATTTTTTGGATTTTCCACGGCTTTGAACTTTACTATGCATTAGGGGAAAAAGGACTTTGGAAACTGGTGGACAACGAAAGCATCTTCTCTATAGAAAGTTGGATTTCGCCGACCCGCTACAATTACTATCTGCGTAAACTCATTGGCCAAACTATTTACTATGACAAGATTGTCGAAGCTTTGCCTTGGATTGATTATTTCTGTTTCTGGCTGAAAGAAGACTATGAACTATTTCAACGCCATTTCCCCTCCAAGATTGGGTTCCGACAATTCCAATACAAGGCACGCTATCGCAACGAAGAACACGGTACCGATCCTATAGATTTCGACAAAGATGCCACTACTATCCGCGTCAATCATTCGGCTTCTAAGACTGCAAATCATGACACACTGATGCGTATTCTTGCGGAAATAGACTGTGACAATGTCTTACGAAAAGAATTCCCCCTTTCTTACGGTAGCCCATACATACGAAAGGATGTCATCAAGATGGGGCGCAAACTTTTTGGCGAGCAATTCGTACCACTATTGGACTACATTAGCTTTGACGATTATTTGCACTCACTTTCCAAGGTGGGTGTCGCCCTCTTTGGGCATCGCCGTCAAGAAGCTACAGGCAATATCTCGCTGCTTCTGAAGCTGGGAGCAAAAGTATTCTTGCGCGAAAGCAGCCCTCTCTTACCCTTCTATCGCCGTAGAGGTTATCACATTTTCTCCATAGAGAGTGACTTGAAAAGCATGGATGACCTGCGTCCATTGACGCATGAACAGATGCAGCACAATGCTGATACAGCCACTCGCAACCGTGTTTATTACGAGGATTTTATGCCACACCTGTTAGATGAATGACAATAAATCTGCTTACAGGAAAACTATACTATTCTACCTGCTGATAACGATTGTCAGCCTTACAGCCCATGCTGCTGACAACCGCTACGAGCGTATCGATTCTGTCGTACAAAATCTCATGGCGAAATACGAAGTTGTAGGTATAAGCGTGGCTGTAGTAAAGGATAACAAGCATACATATAGTCATTCATGGGGATTAAGAGATAGAGAATCATCTACTGAGCTAAAGAACGATGATTGTTTCCGCATATTCTCCATCTCAAAGTCCTTTATTGCAACTGCTATCATGCAACTATTAGAAAAGCGTAGGCTAAATCTAAATGACGATGTCAGCATTCATTTGGGGCGACAACTGCGGAATCCACACTTTCCAGAGATCCCGATAACAATAGAAATGCTGCTCTGCCATCGTTCCAGCATCAACGACACCCAAGGTTACAGCAAGAGTTTAGACATTTTATACCCAGAGCATAATGCAGACTACGCTCAGAGTTTCAATGCCATTCAACCAGGTTCTAGTTATCAATACTGCAACCTAAACTACAATATTCTTGGAGCTGTCATAGAAAACATTACAGGTATTCGCTTTGATTATTACATACAGACCAACATTCTTTTTCCGTTAGGCCTTCACGGATTCTACGACATGGCTGAAAGTAGTGGGCACAACATTGCACAAGCTTATCAATATAGCGAGACGAAACGCTCTTACGTGCACAATTCATCGGCCTATGCATGCCTCTCTGCCCCTTACATCTTAGGGGAGTCCACACCCCTCCTCTCCCCCTGTGGTGGTATAAAGATGTCTGCGGTGGAATTGGCTGAATATATGCGATTGCACATGAACATGGGCAAAATAAATGGAAAACGTCTGTTGCGGAAACGCCATGAGCGGCAAATGTGGGCGATAAAATCGCCTGAAAACAATTACGGCCTCGCCTTCATCCATTATTATGATATCATCCCCGAAGAGGAACTGATAGGTCATCGTGGTGGTGGCTATGGAATAAATACTTCCATGTTTTTTTGCCCTGAGAAGAAATTTGGATTCGTCATACTATGCAACGGTATCAACACTTCGCTTATCAGTCACTATCGCTTTCACTGCACAATGGTCAGACTATTGTATGATACTATTATAAGAACATAACAAACAATATAAATGTATCGGATATGAAATCAAAGAAAATGACACAATGGTTACTTTTGTGGATGGCTTTGTTGCCAACCATAGCGGGACATACCCAAAAGACGATACTGCAATCAAGAGTCGTGTTTACTATGAAAACTTCATGCCACAGTAAATAACTGAATAGAATATGGAACAGTACAAATCACTTGATATAGCAAAGTTTATTGCTGCATTTCTCATCATTGCCATCCATGTAGATCCTGTGGACAACTATGCCATGCGGTGTCTATATAGTGTGGCTGTTCCTTACTTCTTCATGGTGTCAAGTTTCCTGTTTTTTCGTCGAAAGGCAGACTTTTGTAAATATGCTCGTCGGATAGGTGCTCTTTACCTTGTCTGGATGGTATTTGAAGTGGGCGTGGTTTACGCTCGTTTTTTTCAGGGAGTGCCTTTTTTTACAGGGTTGTATAAATTTCTTCATGCTCTGCTTTTGACCAACACGTTTTGGGGGGTCTTGGTATTTAGTGGCTTCGGTCGAGGCAATAGGACTGAGTGTCTGGCTTTCTCGTTGGTGCAGTAATTATGTTTTGCTTTTTTTAGGTTTTTTGCTATATTTGCCAGCATTGCTTTTCTCTGGTTATTACGGAAATCTCTCGTTAGAGGCACAGGGGGTGATGAATACCCTCTATTCTTGGATACCTATCACGAATTCCTTTATCTTTGCCTTCATATATATTGTATTAGGTAAGATTATAGCAGAGAACCAATGGGACTTTTCTTTTCGGCAGACATTGCGACTATGGTTGCTTGCCATGATAATGGGAGGAGTAGAAATATATGTGCAACAACCTTATGTGCATGGTCACAGGGCTTTTTTTATGCTTCCACCAATTGTTGCTTTCCTTGTGCTTTTACTCAAAGATCAACGGATGTGCGGTCTTTCTATCAATAATGAAGTGTGCAAACGTATGCGTCAAAGTTCCACGCTCATCTACCTTTCGCATCCGCTTTTCATAAGTTTAGTGAAGCGTACCACAGGGATGTCACATAACACTGTAACATATTTGATGGTAGTTCTTCTTAGCTTATTGTTTTCTTTCTCTGTTATACACTTATCAAAGAAATATTCTATTTTAAAAAAACTTTATTGAATTTCTAAATAATACACATGAAATCAATGAAAATTACAAAATGGTTTCTTATGTGGATGGTTTTATTACCATCCATCGCGGCTCATGCCCAAAAGACTGTAGGAGGTGTCGGTGGAACGAATACGAAAGTCATAGAGAGCATAGCGAAAATAGAGTCGTCGTTATACATTTATGACGAAGCGATAGGGCAGTATTCTATGGGAATCACCTATCAAGGCCCCATAACCGTCGAGGTGATCTCGGAAGAGGGCAATCAACTTACGCTCAAGTTGATTAACGTAACGTATCAGAATCAGTACTTAACTCCCGTCCAACGAGGCATTGGAAACATCGTGTTCGAAGACATCTTCCTGGATGCAGAAGGAAACATCAGCGAATCCGAAGCATATCCAACTATCACCGCCGGCAATCTGGAAGGCTACTCCCAATGGGATGGCATCAATTACGGTTTTTATCCCTGTGTAGTAGAGGGCACATTCAAGGATGATGTCCTGAATCTCGCCATTGATATGTGGGCAACATGCAATGATGGAGGATGGAATGCTGAAATCTATCATTCCATCACTCTCGCCGAGTCTATGCCTGCTAACGAGTACAGCCGCAATGTTGTGGAAGGAAACTACGGAACAATTGTCCTGCCTTTCAAGCCTGAGAAACTCACAGGCATTGCCCAGTTATTCAGCCTTGTGGGAAAAAAGATGGGTACTGATAGAAAGATAGAATGCTTTGTGCTGAAAGAGGAAACTTCCATGCAGGCTGGCGTTCCCTACATTTTCCTTTCAAACGCAGATAAGATTACGGCTTGGGCACCATTTGGTGCGGAGTATGAATCAGTACCGAAGAACGGTCATTACGATCCAAAACGTGGCCCCGTAAAAGACAACAACGGGCTACAGGGTACGTACGAGAGAAAACGGACGTATGACATCGGCGAGACGTATGAATACTCAGATGATGGCATCGAGTGGGAGGAATATGTGCCGTACAAGGTTTACCTATTGAGCAACAATCAGTTTGTCTATGCCGGTACACGTAGTTATATTGATGCTTATCGAGCATATATATTAGTAGATTATGTCCCAGAGTTCGTAGAGAGCAGTGATGTGAAATATTATTTTCTCGGTGCGGACACGGAGACTTCTATTATAGACATTCGTAACTTATCCAAAAACGACGGAGGCGTATATAATCTCAGTGGTCAAAGATTGCCTTGGTTGCGGAGAGGTGTCAATATTGTGAATGGAAAGAAAGTTTATATTAAATAAGGAATTATAGTCATGAAAAAGAAATATTGCAATCCCTCTTTCAGCGAGATTTGCTTGGAGCTTTCTCAGTGCTGTACACAAAGCCCTTATCAAACGATTCCTGCCATAAACGAACCTCAAACCGATGTCGAGGGAGATGTTAAGGGTTCGGTGGATTGGGATATCTGGAACGAACCTAATTCTACTAATTACTGGGAGAAATAACAGAAAAAGCAT
>JAEEGL011434723.1_pt1 | contig 14169 bp, 22 predicted proteins | sample 9134231 | NCBI WGS metagenome assembly JAEEGL01 (sample SAMN16246548, study PRJNA631951) | gut metagenome | biome: gut microbiome; feature: rumen; material: fiber-attached | host: Bos | place: Iran: Karaj | collected 2018-10 | reverse complement strand
TTCCAATTAATAGTGATTTTTACCCTAGTGAAAAATATCCAAATGCTTATTAGTATGCTATAGATGTGACAGAACGTGAAATTCATCAAGCTGTAGAAGGTATGTATCACAATCTTAATACTTTACAATCACGTTCGGGTAATCAATTACCATTTACTAGTATCAATTATGGTACATGCACTCTACCAGAAGGAAGAATGGTAACTAAAGCCCTTTTAGAAGTATCTATAGAAGGACTTGGCGCACATGAAAAAACTTCAATTTTCCCTTGTGGTATTTTTTAGATGATGAAAGGAGTCAATCGTGAACCAGGAGACATTAATTACGACCTGTATCAATTAGCTTTAGAAAGCACGGCCAGAAGACTTTATCCTAACTACGCTAATGTAGACTGGTCAGGGAATATTGGTTACGATAGAAATGATCCCAGGACGTACTTCAGCACCATGGGCTGTAGAACAGCAAACGGAGCAGACATCAATGCCGAACCTGGGACCAATCCTCAAACTAAAGATGGACGTGGAAATATTTGTCCCGTAACTATTATTCTTCCAACTCTTGCTATAATGGCAAAAGAGATGCATAGAGGTATGATAGAAGATTATGAACATAGTAGTGTTGAGACTGGAATAGCTTATAAAGAAATTACTATTATTGATAATTTCATGTAGCTATTAGATACAAAAATTCATGAAGCAAAAGATATGCTACTTGAGCGTTTTAACTGGATTTGTTCACAAAGTGCGGCAAGCGCTAAGTTTATGTATGAAAATCATACCATGATGGGCTATCATCCAGAAGAAGGAATTAGAAGTGCATTAAAGCATGGTACTCTTGTTATTGGTCAATTAGGTCTTGCAGAATGCTTACAAATTCTTATTGGATGTGATCATACAGATCCAAAAGGAATGACATTAGCCAAGCGTATTGAGCAATTATTTAAAGATCGTTGCGCTCAATTTAAGCAAGATTATCACCTTAATTTTGGTGTTTATTATACTCCTGCGGAAAATCTTTGTTATACAGCTTTAAAGAAGTTTAGAGATCAATATGGTGTAATAGAAAATGTATCAGATAAAGATTTCTTTACTAATTCAATGCATGTACCAGTTTGGAAAAAAGTAAGTCCTTTTGAAAAAATTGATATTGAAAGTCAACTTACTGGATATTCTAGTGCTGGTTGTATAACATATGTTGAGCTTGATACTTCTGTAATACATAATACTAAAGCATTACAACAAATTGTTGATTATGCTATGGACCATGACATTCCTTATTTTGCTATCAATACTCCTAACGATCATTGTTTAGACTGCGGTTATACTGGAGAATTTAATGATAAGTGCCCAATTTGCGGCAGCACTAATATACAGCAATTAAGAAGAGTAACAGGATACCTTACTGGTGATTATACAACTGCGTTTAACCTTGGTAAACAAGATGAAGTTCATCATAGAGTTAAACATACAGGGGTGTTAGAATGAGTAAGTATGTTATAACTGATATTGAATCTATTACTATATATAGTTGTCCTTTTAACTCTTAGGAATGGAAAATTATTGATACTTTAAAAGATGTTAAATTAGTAAATATTACAGATTTAAATAAAGACAAGGAGGTTGACATATGTAGTACGCAGGAATAATAAAAAATGATACTGCCGCAGGTGAAGGTATTAATGTAACATTCTTTGTACAAGGTTGTCACTTCCATTGTAAAGGCTGTCATAATCCTGAAACATGGGATTTTTTAGGTGGTAAAGAATTTACTAACGATACATTAACAGAAGTTATTAGTGCTATTCGTGCGAATGGAATATAGCGTAATTTTAGTATTATGGGCGGTGAACCTCTTTGTCCAGAAAATTTATTTTTAACTGTTTTACTAATTAAAACAGTTAAAGAAGAATTTCCAAATATTAAAATATATGTATGGACAGGATATACTTTAGAAGAGCTTGTAAAAATAAAAGATAAAAAAGTATTATATGTTTTAAATAATGCTGATTATTTAATAGATGGTCCTTTTATAGAAGAACAAAGAGATATTACTTTGGCTATGAGAGGTAGTACTAATCAACGTATTATAAATTTAGGAGACTTTGAATTTAATGAGTGTTAAATATGTAGGAACCGCAAATGATTTTTAGTCTTTATTATTAAAGCAAGAATCTGTTGAAGGCGATGTAGCAATATGTCGTGATACTCAAAAAACTTATCAATATACTAAAGGAGAATGGAAAGAATTTACTCCAAAAGTAAAAGGACAAGGTTTGTCAATGAGTTTATACGAATTAAATAAATCTATAATGGATTAGATGCCGGCATTAACACCAGAATAGCTTAGTAAATATAAAATTGAAATTAATCAATTTATTAGAGATACTCAAAATACATATTATATGTTATTATGTAATGAATCTCATTATTACACTATATTTGCGGCAGCAAGTATTTTAGAAAATGTATAGAAAATAGGTAATATTATAATTGACTTATTTGCTGAAAACGATGAAGCCATTATCGCTATTGACAAAGAAGCAGACCATTATGAAATATGGGCTAAAAATGCTATAGATACAAAAGTATATATGTTATTCCCATATGATAAAGGAGTAATTAAATATGCAAGATAAACTTTTATGTAAATTTAATTTATTCGATTTAGATCAAAAAATTTATCTTTATTCTTCTGTTAAGAATAAAGTAATAGAAATAGGCACTTGCGCAACCGAGAATGTAGGAGATATGATAGTTAGTTTGCTTATAAACAAACCTTCTATTGGAGAAATTGAATTGTCAGGTAATGCAAGTTATGCACAAAAAACTTTAGAAACTATAAGAAACTATCAATCAAATGAATACAATTTTAAGAATGTGAGGATTTCAATTAATGGTAAAGTATTTAATTAATGATGTTGTAACATATAGAGTTGCTACAGTAGAAGAGGTAGAATAGTTACATGAAGAACTTCTTCAAGATAATCATTTTTCATTAACTTCTTTTAGCTATACAACAAAACAAATTAAAGTAAAAGGCGAAGTAGTAGAAGAATATCAACTAGTAAAAGCAAAGAAAGTTTTTAATGTTGAAAAAGAGCCTGATACAGAAATAGATATTGAATATAAGGTGGCATTTTAATGGCTGTTTAGTATTCAAGATTTGAACTTGTAACAGGATATACAGATAATTTTCTTCTACCTACTCGTGCAACAAAAGATAGTGCAGGATATGATTTTTATGTAGCAGAAGATACATTAGTAAAATCCTATACAAATCTATTTAATTCATTAGCTTTTACAGATAATGCGGCCGCAGATATTCCAATGTCTTTAAAAGAGGTTGCTAGTACAACAAGCGCATATGAAGCAAGACCAACGCTTGTGCCAACAGGAGTAAAAGCTTTTATGCCTGAAAATTTTTACTTGCAATTATCAGTACGTTCTTCTTGCCCGTTAAAGCATTGGCTAATTTTAGCTAATGGCGTAGGCATTATTGATAAAGATTATTATAATAATCCAGATAATGAAGGACATATTTATTTTCAAATTATAAATTTATTTCCACATGATATTATCTTACACAAAGGTGATAAGATAGGTTAGGGAGTATTTTTAAGATATTATACCACAGCATTTGATGAAGGAGTAGGCCAACAACGCACAGGCGGATTTGGCAGCACTTCAGAAAAATGAAATTACTTGCATTAGATTAGGCAAGTAATAAAATTAAACTGTTAGACTGGTCAAAACAAGATAAAAATATAAACTCCTTTTTTATATTTTTATGAAAAAATATAAAAAAGGAGAAAAAATAATGCAATCAAAAATTTATACTATTTATTTACTTACTTCACCAAGTGGTAAAAAATATTGTGGTTATACTTCTCAATCGGTAAAAAAACGTTGGTAGAATGGTTATGGATATGAAAAATGTCCTGCTTTATGGCCGGCTATTGAAAAATATGGTTGGGAAAATTTTATAAAAGAAATTGTTTTTTAGACAAATAATCAAGAAGAAGCTTTCCAAAAAGAAAAAGATATAATAGCATCTTTAGATTTACAAAACCCCGAAAAAGGATATAATATTGATTAGGGTGGTCAACCAACCGGAACTAGCTTTCATTTAACTCCTGAAGGAAGAAAAAAAATTTCTGAAGCAGGCAAAAGAAAATGGGCAAATCCAGAATTTCAAGAATATATGCGACAAATAGGAAAATTACATCCTCCTTCTCGACAATGTATTGAAGCTGGAATTAAAGCATCGGCTTTAGCCAGAAAAGGAAAAGTAGCTCATAATGCTAAATAGGTAGAATAGTTAGATAAAGATAATTTAACAATAATTCAAACATTTTCTTCTGCTACGGCAGCAGCTATAGCAATAATGGGTAAAGAATCTGGATGTTCAAATATTTTAAATGTCTGTAAAGGAAAAAGAAAAACTGCTTATGGATATAAATGGAGGTTTAAAGAAAATGAAGATATTAGCATTAGATTAGGCTAGTAATCGCTCGGGTTGGGCTATATTTGAAAATTCTAAATTAGTTTCTTATGGTATGATAGACGCCTCTAATTAGAATGATATAGGTAAACGACTCTATAAAATTAGACAATCTGTTGAAAAATTAATTTTAGATAATAATATTGATAAAGTTATTTTAGAAGATATTTACTTAGATAAAGTTCAAATAAATAATGTTTCTACTTTTAAAATATTAGCAGAAGTTTTTGGTGTATTATATGAATTATGTATTGAACTTGATAAAGAAGTAGATGCTGTATTAGCTGGAACGTGGAAATCTACTTTAGGAATTAAAGGTAAAACTCGTGCCGAACAAAAGAAAAATGCTTAGTAGTATGTAAAAAAGAAATATAATTTAGATATTCTTCAAGATATAACAGATGCGATATGCATTGGAGAACATTATATTTCAACAGATACATCTGTTAGCGCATGGTAAAAAAAAATAGGAGTAGGCATTAAGCCTACTCCTATAATTTAATTTTACCAAAAATTCTATTCGTTACATCAATAATTTCAGAACCATATGTAGCGATAAGGTCTGCAATTAATTCTTCTTGGTCTATGTTTATATCTACATTATAACTAAACATAGCTGCATGAGTTATTTCATGACATAATACTTTTTTTAATTTATAAGAAGGAATTTTTTCACTTAAATAAATAGTATAATCTACTACATCACAAGAGCCAAGAGCTATAGAACCATCATTTCTTTTAATTTTTGGATGATTGACAGATACTAATTTTATCTGCCAATCAATTCCATTAATATTAAACATTCTATATCTTAGTTGCAAGAGTATTTACTTTCTTTTGGATAATTGATTTTTCTTCGGGGGAAGCTTTTTCAATTATTTCCATCATATCTTGCGTTAATTCTTGCATATAAGTTTCTAATTCTTTCATGGTTTTTGTGGAGTCTTGATGGGTATCTTTGCTTTCCATATACATGCGGCGGCGCATAGGACTACGCCCTTCACGCTCATCATGTAAATATAATGGATAATCGCGTTCAGTGTAATAATTGCGGTCTTCGTCATTTGCAGAAGAAGATTGAGGTTCATTACCATAATACATTCTGCCATATTGTCTATCCATATCCCTATATGGATAATACTTTTCTGTATAATAGTAATTATTACTGCCTCTATCTTTTTCTTCATCCGATTTATGCATAGCTTCTTCTATTGTGCAATAATAAGAAGCTTCTGCTAAATCTTTTATCATATCAATGGCTTCACCAAGTTCTTTAGTATTAACTTCTTTCAAATTGCCAAGTTGTCCCATAACTTCAGCAATTATTTGTTCTTTAATAGTCTTTAATTGTTCCATTCATTATGCCACCCTTTCAATTCTGAAATTAGCATTTTGAACACTTATTGGAATTGTACTAATATTCTCTACACTAACTTGATTGCAACATCCAATAGGAACATCAATATAAATACCAGAACTTACATTGTTATATTCTTCAACTGCGGCTGGAGTTGAAATCATACTGGAAGTCAATACAGCTTCGCCGTTAATAGCAATAGCTAAAGTTATAGGTCCTACTGTTTCACCTGTTGGAACAGCAATATTTGCAGAAAAATCTACAAGGAATCTTGCGCGACGTTGACCATTAGTCAATCCACGTAAGCCAACCAATCCACTACCTTCTCTATGTATCATAGAAAAGTTTCCAGGGACAGCGGTTTCTGTGAAAAGAACAGCCTAATTTGGAGCCACTGTTTGCGCAGCATTAGCGGTTATTTCCATAATTTATAACCTCCAATCAGAAGCCGTAAAAGCCATTATTTACTGGGCCACCATATAATGCGTTATAACCAAAAGTGCCATAACCTCCAGTATATGGATTAGCTACTAAATAAGCAGGTTCTGCAGCTGGACGTAATGCATTAATTAAATAAGCATTTTGTTCGCTTTGGGAAATCTAACTCTTAAGAGCTTGATTTTCTGAAGTAAGAGTTGAAAGACGATCTTGGACTAAGAAATCAAGAATAGAGCGAGTATTATTATTAGCATTATCAATAATATCACGAACGCCAGTTGTGATAGCTGCACGGTCAGCACAAGCTTCAGTAGCTAAATTATAATTTAATGTTGCGAAATCTGTATCTATTCTATTTCCTAATTGACAATTCGCTAATGCTTCATCAGCAGAATGTTGAGCAAATTGACTAGATAATAAGTTAGTATTCTATAAACCGGCAACAGTATCTGCGTTAATAGCCTGTACAGTCTAAAAACCGCTATTAGCAATTTGTGCTTGTGTATTAGAAAAGCCTGTTAACATACCAGTATTTAAATTATAGAAACCATTAGCATTACTAGAAGCTAAGTCTCTTATTCCACTAGAAACATCGTGCATATCAAAATTATAACCAATATCAGCAGTGACACCTGCACCGTTGTTACCTCCCCAACCGCCGAAGCCATTACCCCAGCCGCCAAAAGCAAAGAGGAATAATAGGATAATCCACCAGCCGCCAAAGCCGCCGCCCCAACCTTCATTACTTGCGCCAGTAGCAGCAGCAATATCAGCTAAACTATAACCTGAATTTGAATTAAACATATTTTTTAGTCTCCTTTAATAAAAATTTTATTGCAGTCCAAACTATTGTTTGAATGCGTTAAATTCTTTATCAAAGTCGAGGCCCCTCTAAGCACAGAAATTGCGGGCAAACTATTCAATGCCTTGTGCGTCATTGTTTTTCGCTAGCTGTAATAAATTCTGTCCTATTGGAGTATTACCCATTCTAGACTAAATTACCTACATCATTAGCTATTGTGGGTTTTGTCCATTTTTAACTGCTTGTAGGAATTGCATAGGATTATTAAATTGTTGTGCCATTAAAACCTCTCCTTATCAAAAGTTAAATTCTGGAGGTTTTTCTTTCGGAGAAGTTTGATTTTGACCTTCAATTTTAGTCTTTGGAGTTAATGCTTCTTTTATTGCGGCCATGGCCTGGTTAAATTCTGTTCTGGTTACATAAGACTAATTATTCATATCATTTGTTGGAATCTCTTTTAACTCATACATATTTAATGCGGCTGTACCATCCATATTGCATTGTTTTGTGTATATTCTTCCATTGGCCAAATCTGGAAAAAATGACACTGTCCCATCGAAATCAACTGTAGCTGCGCGCACTTCTTCAATACCTGACACTGGTCTGCCTTTCAGTGTAATCGGCTATTGAAGGATATTTTGCTACGGCTAAAACCGATTGGGTTGGTAATAATAATTTTGCATAGACTAAACCTTCTTTCTATATTTTATTACCTCCATAGTATTATGAAAATTTAATCTTATGCTTTTATAGGTCGTGTCCAAATTTTTTTGTTCCGCCGCTCCTTTGCGCTAGCTCGCCGCCTTTTTAACTAGGCTTTTCGCCTCTCTGAGCTAGCGCAAATTTTCGTTTGGACGGGAACATATAATTTAATAAAATAAAAAATTAAAATATAATGTGGAGTAAACAAAAAAGAAAAAAGGAGTGAATCTATAATTGAACGATTTTTTACAGTTTATGGCTAAATATTGGCTTGAATGGGTATTTGGTTTAATAGCACTCGGAATTTCTTTTGGGGCAAAACATTATGTAAAATTACAAAAAGAATCATGGAATCACAAGTGGGAAGAAAGAAAAAATCAAGCTAAAGATGAAGTTATAGATAAGCTTGAAAAAGAGATTCATGAAGAAACAGAAAAGTCTGAAGCCGCAGATAAACGTTTAGAAGCAGAGATAGAAGTCATTCAAAATAATTTAGAAAATCTTACTATTGGTATTTTATCTATGTAGGGGAAACAGTTTAAAGAAGCTTGTTATCTTTTGTTAAAAGATTATCATAAAATAACAGTAGAAGAATATGAACAATTTGAAGAGGACTACAAAGCATATAAAAATCTTGGAGGCAATCATAGGGGAGATGCCTTACATGATAGAGTTGTAGAAAAATTTGATTAGCAATTAACAACAAAACAAGGGGATTAGGATTACTTGGAAGGTTACCAGTAATCCTAATCCCCTATTTTTTTTATACTTTTTTATTAGCTCTTACAGCTGCTTCTATTTCAGTATTTATATAAGTATCTAAATCTTCTATAACAGATTTTAAAATAACTACTGCTTCTGTCTTTAAAGAATTTAAAACATTTGTTTTTACAATATTAAAAGCTTCTATCTAATCTTCTTTTGTAAATATCTCATCTTTTTTAAGAGCATCTACAAAAGTTTGATTTACCATCATTACATTTGATGTAATTAATTCATGTAATATATCTAAATATTTATTAAATTTTTCATTATTAATTCGTTCCTTTAATTCATTTACTTTTATTTGTAACCAATAGATAATATAGGTTGTAAGTAAAGGAAGTATTGGAACTAACACCATTTTTAAAATTGTTGATAATGTTTCTTGTATTTGATTACTCATTTAAACTAAATCACTTCCTCTAAATATAATATAATATCTATTTATTCTCCATTGACTAGGATGAGGATAACTGCTAGACGCTGATCTTGTTGTAATAGTATAACTATTATTAAGTTTTGGCTATACCATTATATTACTGCAACATTTTATTCCTAAAGTATAATCTTGTAAATCAGAAGTTTTTACAACAATAGGGCGTAAATCAAGCCAAAAAGTATAATCAGTTTTGCTAATAGAAGTTATATTATTACCAATAGTTAAATAACTACATTCTATTTTTTGTCTATAATTTGCAATAATACCGGAATCTATGTATGTACCATTATAAGCTATTATATCCTAACCTTGTAATGATATATACGAAGTTACTCCAAGTGTACTGGCCAAACTGGTAGGAGAACTATTATATAATATACTATCATCTGTTCTTAATTCTAAAATATAATCAAAGCCATGTAAAAATTCTCTTACTTCCAATTCAGAAGTAGTATCAATACCATAATCTTTCATAAGTTGATTAAATGAACCATTATCAAGAATAAAAGTATCATCTTTTATACATGGAATATCATTAGATAAAGAATTATGTGGTTTTAAAACAATATATGCATCAGACACAATTGGTAAATGATTTCTAATTTCAAAACTTACTTTTCCACCATATACATAAGATAATATAAGTCCATCTCTAATCTATGAACTACCAAGTTCTTGAAAATTTAATTGTCTAAAACTAGGCTCAGCAGCACTACTTCCAGCTTCTGCAGGTCCTGCAAAAACAGTATTTGCAGCCGCAGCTGAAACACCAGTACCACCTTTAATAACTGGTACAGTGGGTAAATCATCAGCAACTAATTTTCTAAAACTAGGTGCATCTAAATTACTATTATTAGCATCATGACTAGAATTAGAATCACCAGCAAATACTGTATTAGCAGCTGGCGCTATTTTATTAGTATTAGTCCAAGCAACACCTGTACCGCCATGACTAACATCAACAACAGGAAAATCTCCCCAATAAGTACTACTACCATTAGATTTTAATATTTGACCATCAGTTCCTAAACCAAAAGTAGAACCACCTGCAGTTGTAGGTGCTTGTAATTTCTAAATATAAACATCATTTACGAGTCTACTCTATCCAGAAACTAATAAATCTTTTAGTTGAGCCATAAAGACCCCCCTTATATTTTTTTCTTTTATTATATCATAAAATTTTGATTAAGTCAAAATTCAATTAACTAATTTATGTTTATATAACTATTATTTTGTATATTTACCTAATCAAAATTTTCTATTGTCTAAAAAGTTTTTAACTATCCATTTTTAGTAATTAATATAGGTGATGTTGTAATAGGATGTTCTAAAAGTTCATCTGTTGTGTTATAATAATAATTACTATTAGTATAAGCTCTAAAATAAGTTAATACTGGTTTAGTATTTAATATCATTTCTTTTGTAAAGTAACTCATAGGATGTTCTCCATCCTACATATATAAACAACATTTTATATATTTAGTATTATCTGGAAAAGATGAAATCCAGCGAGATCTGTAACTTACTCCATTATCATAATTACTACTTAATGTTGCAGTATTTATAAACTATCCATTTTTATTATAAGCACATACTGAACTTACATAAGCATCAATCTAATTATTTGCACAAAGTATAAATTTATAAACTACATTCGATAATACTGGAATAAAACCAGAAGTAATATACCCAGAACTATCTGATATAATTGTTCCAGTACTAATGCTTAAAAAAGCATTCTCCTCAAAAGAATTAGCAACAAGTAAATTCATTCTTCCACCAACTCTCTTGGATATACATTACCATCTTTATCTATTAATGCAGATGTATTATATAATTCTTGAATTTGTGATTCTGTTAACACTGTAGCATATATTCTAAAATCAGATATAGAGCCAACAAAACCATCAGATGTTGTACTTCTTTTACCAATCTAAAGTTCATCTATTGTATATGACCAATTTGACATTTTACTAGTTGCAGTTTGCTCTATACCATTTATATATAATTTTCTAATCGCATTTGCTGATCTATTAGGACATACAATAATAAAATGATACCAAGTATTTGCAGTTATATTTGATTTACTAAAAGTATAAGAATTTAAACTACATGAGCTACAAAGAATACCATAACTCATTAATCCTAATCCTGTTTTTGATTTATAATCAACATATACAACAGACTATCCAGAAGGTATAGAATCCCATTTTACCCATAATGAAATAGTCTATCCTTCAGAACTTGGAGAAACACATTTTGAATATATATTACCTGGAAAGTTTGTACTTAAATTATATCTTGGACTATCAGCATTACAAGTTAAATTGCCTGTTATAGTTCCATTGTTTTGATAACCAGAAGAATCATATGCTATTGTTGAAGCCGCTCTCGTAGTACCACCTAAAGTCCAAGGTGTTCTATGATCATTTTTTTCTAACTACATATATCCCATAATTGGATTTGAAGTTAATGTATTCATAGCACCACTACTAAGCCACATTCCAGTTTTAATACTTACTCCTCCTGCATTAGTTATAGTTGTTAAATCTACAGTAACGATAGACCATCCTTCTTTTCCAGAATCTATAAGATTTCCTGGTATATAATTTCCGACATCAGATTTAGAAGATGTCTAAGCTCTCAAAATTACTCTTAAACCTTTATTAGTAGTATTTTTAATATATACACTAAAAGTGTAAGTCCCTAATCCATCTATTGGAATTTTATTCCAATATTTACCAGTAGTAGAAACATCATTAATTATCTATGTTTCTAAATTAGGCATACTCTAAGAAGCTGACATATAATTATGAGTACCTTCAAAATAAGCATCATCTAATTTATAATGTAATACCAATCCTTTGGCAATTTCTTCTACTTCTTTTGCAGAAAGACAATGATCGTAAATACGAACATCGCTTAAACAACAAGCTGGTTTATAAGTATTAGTAGAAAGACCAATAGACCAATCAAATAACCTAATGACTGAATCAGTAGAAACATTAGTTTTTGATTGTGTTTTTTCAACTATTCCATCAACCCATAACTAAAATTCTTTTTTAGTATTATTATATGTTAATGCTAAATGATGCCATTCATTTTTAATATTTGTTGTTCCATAATAATCTTTATAAGTTCTACTTGATCCACTACCAGTACTACAACATATTCTATAATCTGTAGAAGATATATATTTTACATTTAAACCAAATCCAGTACTATTACTATGATTATGATTTGAAATTAAACCTTGTGCTGTATCAGAACCTACATCACCAGTTACTTTTGCCCAGCAACATATTGATAAATCTCCATTTAAATTTATTGTTTTATTAGAAACTATATAACCAGCTGTTTTTGAAGTTACACGTTCATAACATTTACCAATCTTACCATTATTATTAATTGTAATAGCAGCTCCACTCGTTAAAGTAAACTACATATCATTTAATCCCTAATTATGTAAATCTCCATTAAGAGGAAGCCAAACTTGTAAACTCATTTAACTTCCTCCTTATACAAATACAAACTTTAATGTTTGTAAAGTTTCATCATATTGCATAGTACAGCCATCGGTATTAGTTGCTACTGTATTATTACCAATTTTTACGCCATTAGTATAAACCATTTTCCATCTATTAGCATTTAATCCTAAATTTAAATTTCCTGCTTGAGAAGTAACAGGACTTAAACTATTATCTGGATCAATCTATATATAACTTGTACCATTTTCTCTAAAGATTATTGAACAATTATCTCCTCGATTAATATATAAAGTACTAGAAGATGATAATGTTTTTCCAGTTTCTGTACTAGAACCACCGCCGCCTAATTTTAATGCTCCTGTTGCTATACCTCCTGCTCCTACTGTAACAAGACCTCCGTCATTATTTAAATATAATGGAGCAGTAGTTGTACCAGAACCTTTTGCCTAAATTTCATTAGCATCAAATTCCATATGAGCAGCAGTATCTGCGCCACCAACTATTAAAGCAGGTTTATTATTAACTGTACCACTTAAATCTGTTGCTTTAACTAAATATAAAGTACCATTAGTAACATAAACCTAATCATCGCTATAAGTCTATGGATTAGTAGCCTATTCTATTGCACCAATAAGATAGATTTTACTACTGGTATTAGTTGAACCTGCTGTATTTTTAGTATCTGTTAAAGCATCAACTGCAGACCATACAGCTGCAGACGTAGGAACTGTTGTATCATCACTGCTTGAGGTTGGAGCATCAGCTGTAATCGTTTTACCACTAGTTTTAACGTTACCTGCAGTACCATCTGCAATAAGTAACTAATCAGTTGTTGCAGTTGCACTATATCTTAAAAGATATTTATTTTCCCATTTTAAATTATTTTTACCTATCCATAGACCATTCTGTCCGTTATAAGAATTACCTGTGATATTTTTAAAAGCTGGAATAATATAAAATGCTCCATTTGTATCACCTGTATTATAAAACCCTATTTCTGCTATAGAAGTATTTGCTGTATCTTTAATTCTTAATTGTGTTTTTGCATTACTAGTATTAGCATCCATAATATAATCTAGAACACCTTGTAAATATATATTCTTCCAACGATATTTAATTGTATTATCGGTAGTACTGTGTTGACCTAAATCAATAGTATTATTAGCAGCAGGCACTATCGCTGTTGAAGTAATAGTAAATCCTTGATTGGTAGCAGTTAAACTGGGTCTAATATAAACATTACCATTACCATATAAACCTAAACCTATAGAAGTAGCACCTATATTAGCAACTTCAGTAGTATCATTTAAAAATCTAATACCCTAATGTCTAGCATTGTCATCTGAAGCCTTATCTAAATAAATTGTATTCCAACCAAATCCACTACTACCTAAATTATAACTAGCATCGATTTGTGGTAATATACTAACCGCAGTTGTAGTTCCTAATAAACTACTATTTCCATTAACCAATAAGTCTTTTAATATTGCCATTTATTTTCCTCCTTTTTCCCTTAATATTCATATATTAACTATCCTTTAACATCTTTTGTGTCTTTATAAAAAGATGCTGTAGAGGAATTTTCTTCAATAGCATCCATTTGTAATTGACCTCTATTAGTTATTGAAATTTTATTTAAATCATTTTCTTCAAATTGACGCGAATAAAAATTTGATTTATT
>JAEEGL012936269.1_pt1 | contig 14170 bp, 12 predicted proteins | sample 9134231 | NCBI WGS metagenome assembly JAEEGL01 (sample SAMN16246548, study PRJNA631951) | gut metagenome | biome: gut microbiome; feature: rumen; material: fiber-attached | host: Bos | place: Iran: Karaj | collected 2018-10 | reverse complement strand
GGAGATAGAAAGTAGTAATGTGTTCGAGAAAATCAACTCTCAACTCTCAACACTCAACTCTCAACTGCGGCTTGAGCCGCATAAGTACATTCTATTGTCGGCTCATCGTGAGGAAAATATCGATACGGAGAAGAACTTCCTGTCGTTGTTTACCGCTATCAACAAGATGGCGGAGAAATACGACATGCCGATTCTGTATAGCTGCCATCCACGTTCAAGGAAGCGTCTGGAGCAGACGGGATTCAAACTCGATGAGCGTGTGATTCAGCACGAGCCATTGGGGTTCCATGATTACAACTGTCTGCAGATGAATGCTTTTGCCGTGGTCAGCGATAGCGGTACGTTGCCTGAGGAGAGCAGCTTCTTCACAAGTGTCGGTCATCCCTTCCCTGCAATCTGTATCCGTACCAGCACTGAGCGTCCGGAGGCATTGGATAAGGCCTGCTTTATCATTGCCGGCATTGACGAGACATCGCTGCTACAGGCTGTAGATACGGCTGTAGAAATGAATCAAAATGGCGACTATGGCATTCCCGTACCAGACTACGTGGAGGAGAATGTCTCTACGAAGGTGGTGAAGATCATCCAGAGCTACGTCGGAATAGTAAATAAGATGGTATGGAGGAAGGACATGTAGTCCTTCCCGCAGATTACGCAGATTATTTGATTCCGAAAAAAGGACCACGAATATCACGAATAACACGAATTCTAGATTCCGAAATTAGCGCAAATAGCGAAAAAGACGAAAAACTTTCAGATGATTAGTTGATTTTATTTAGAAGAACTTTTGAGAGTTCAGTCTCATGATACTTACAAATAAAACCAACCTTTGTTCAAGAACAAAGCAATCCATGGATTGTCATCTGAAAGGGAATAGATTCGAGCGATTCGAGTGATTCGTGTTCAATAATAGGTTTTTGGGTATTTCGTGTGTTTGGATGTTTTCGGAATAGAAAACGGTGATAAATACGGAACTTGAAATTTGGAACTTGGAACGAGAAACAATATATTGTAATGGAAAAGAGAAATGTTGCCTTGATAACAGGCATAACGGGCCAGGACGGATCGTTTCTGGCTGAGTTTTTAATTGAGAAAGGCTACGAGGTGCATGGCATCCTGCGTAGGAGTTCGTCGTTCAACACGGGACGCATTGAGCATCTGTATCTGGATGAGTGGGTGCGTGATATGAAGAAGAAACGTCTGGTGAACCTGCACTGGGGCGATATGACGGACTCGAGTTCGCTGATCCGTATTATCAGCGAGGTGAAGCCGACGGAGATCTATAACCTTGCTGCTCAGAGCCATGTGAAGGTGTCGTTCGACGTGCCGGAGTTCACGGCGGATGCTGATGCGATGGGTGTGCTGAGGCTGTTGGAGGCCGTGCGCATAGCTGGGCTTGCTGACTCGTGTCGCATCTACCAGGCATCGACGTCGGAGTTGTTCGGACTGGTGCAGGAGGTGCCGCAGAAGGAGACGACGCCGTTCTATCCGCGTAGCCCGTATGGTGTGGCAAAGCTCTATGGCTTCTGGATCATGAAGAACTACCGTGAGAGCTATGGCATGTACTGTTGTAACGGTATCCTGTTCAACCACGAGAGTGAACGACGCGGTGAGACATTCGTGACACGAAAGATCACGCTGGCTGCAGCACGTATCGCACAGGGCTATCAAGATAAGTTGTATCTGGGTAACCTGAACTCGCTGCGCGACTGGGGCTATGCAAAGGACTACGTGGAGTGCATGTGGCTGATGCTGCAACAGGAACAGCCTGAGGACTACGTGATTGCCACCGGTGAGTATCACACGGTCAGGGAGTTCTGCACGCTGGCATTCAAAGAGATGGGTATCGACCTGCGCTGGGAAGGCGAGGGTGTCGACGAGAAAGGCATTGATGTGAAGACGGGTCAGGTGCTGGTGGAGGTAGATCCGAAGTACTTCCGTCCGGCAGAAGTGGACCAGCTGCTCGGTGATCCGACGAAGGCCCGCACGAAGCTTGGCTGGGATCCTAGAAAGACCAGCTTCCCGGAGCTGGTGAGGATCATGGTAGAGCATGATATGGGCAAGGTCCGGAAACTCTACAAGAGTTAGGGTGTAGTGTTTAGAGTTTAGAGTTTAGAGACAGTTGCTAAGTTGTAAAGTTTAGAGTTGAGAGTTAATAGTTTAATGGTTTAGGGTTTAAATAAGTATGGAAGTATTTGGCTATCGAAAGTTGATTGCTTACCAAAAGGCGAAAGAAGTCGTTAAGAGAACTTATAAATTATTGAAGAAATTCCCTACAGAAGAGCGCTATGCGATGTGCGATCAACTTAGGCGAGCTTCGGTCTCTATAACTTCCAACATAGCAGAGGGTGTGAATCGTTACTCTGTCAAGGATAAGTCTCATTTCATTGAAATTGCCTATGGTTCTCTCATGGAAGTTTCATCACAGTTTGAGATAGCTGAAGAGCTTGGCTATATAAGTGCAGAAGAACATCTAAGTATGGATCAACTCATAGAAGAAGTGGCAAGAATCTTATCTGGCCTTCAGAAAACCTATAAAGGCGATAATTGAGCATTCATAAATTCCATAAACAATCTCAACTCTCAACAATCTCAAAACTCTAAACTTTAGAGCTGACTCTAAACTCTCAACTCTTAACTATTAACTATTTGAAATATGGAACATAGTTCAAAGATATATGTTGCCGGGCACCGGGGAATGGTGGGATCGGCTATCGTGCGGGAACTGCAAAGGCAGGGATACACGAATATTGTGACGAGGACACACAAGGAATTGGACCTGACACGGCAGGAGGCTGTGGAGGCGTTCTTTGCAGAGGAGAAGCCGGAGTATGTGTTCCTGGCCGCTGCAAAGGTTGGCGGCATCGTGGCTAACCAGAATGCCTTGGCTGACTTCATGTATGATAACATGGTGTTGGAGATGAACGTCATCCATGCCGCATGGAAAAACGGCTGCAAGAAACTGGAGTTCCTGGGCAGCAGTTGCATCTATCCGCGCATGGCTCCACAGCCGATGACGGAGAGTTGTCTGCTGACGGGCGAACTGGAGAAGACCAACGAGGCGTATGCGCTGGCGAAGATCTCGGGACTGAAATACTGCGAGTTCCTGAACAGGCAGTATGGGACGGACTATATCTCGGTGATGCCGACGAACCTCTACGGACCGAACGACAACTACCATCCTGAGCATAGCCATGTGCTGCCGGCTCTGATCCGTCGCTTTCACGAGGCGAAGGTGGCTGGACTGAAGGAGGTGACGTGTTGGGGCGACGGATCACCGTTGAGGGAGTTCCTGTACGTGGACGACTTGGCGAATCTGTGCGTATTCCTGATGAATAACTACTCGGGCAATAAGACGGTGAACGCCGGAACGGGTAAGGAGTTGACCATCAAGGCGCTGACGGAACTGGTGGCGAAGGTCATCGGCTACGAGGGCGCTATCCTTTGGGACACAACACGCCCGAATGGTACGCCGAGGAAGTTGCTCGACGTGTCGAAGGCGACAGCCCTCGGCTGGACGTACAAGACGGAGTTGGAAGATGGCATCCGCCTAGCGTACGAGGACTTCCTTCACAACCCGATGCGGGCAGAGAGGTGAAAGCCGCTTTGCGGAGATAAGTTGCCCTTTGGGCGGTTCAATGGGTTCAATGCTGCTTCGCAGCGGTTCTTTCTCCGACAAGCTACGAAAGCGTCCCAAAGGGCCGAGCGCAAGGCCCTTCGGGCGGTTCAAGGGGTTCGATGCTGCTCAAGAAGCATTTGGCCTGAAAGGCCAAATTCCGCATAGCCCAGGGCAACGCCCTGGGGGTATATGTACAATTATTCATTGCGCCCTGCAAGGGCAAAATCATTGAAAACTCAATGGCACAATCTCTTTGCAAAATCTATCTTCATATCATATTTCATGTTAAGACCTGTAGCCCGAATATTGATGAGCAAGATCTTGAACATGTGCATAGCTATATTGGGCATCTTATAAATGTTGCTGGTTGCCAATCGATACGTGTTGGAGGCGTTTCAGATCATGTTCATGTGGTGTGTCTATTGTCACGAAATCAAACTGTTTCTCATTTGGTTGAGGAAATGAAACGAAATAGCAGTAGATGGATGAAGGCGTTCAATCCCAAGTATCATGATTTTGCGTGGCAAGGTGGATATGCGGCATTTTCTGTTGGTCAGTCGGTTGTTGATAAAACTATTCAGTATGTGGAAAATCAACAAGAGCATCATCGGAAATTGTCGTTTCAAGATGAATATTTGCAATTTTTGAAATTGTATGGGATTGAGTATGATGATCGATATGTGTTTAGTGATTGATAATGGTGTTGCCCTTGCAGGGCGCAGGTAATACGTGGTTGGCAATCACCCAGGGCGTTGCCCTGGGCTATGTGGTTAAGCCCTTTCGGGGCATTTTGATTATTAAATTGGCAATGATGTTGGTGATGGCACAAGACGCCCCAAAGGGGCCGTTCGGCGACGATGGAGACGCTTTCTTTCTCCACGCTGTTACGAAAGCGAACAAGTTCGAGCACGTAGCAAAGCGTAGAAAGAACATCTTTAGGACACGTTTGATGATTCTGCCCCTGTAGGGCGCAATTTCCTTTTATGTCACCCTATCTCCCAGGGCGTTGCCCTGGGCTGTGTGGCGCTGGCCTTGCAGGCCGATTCTGTGCCATCTGCTATGTCGTTGCATAAATAATTAATATGGAAAAACGAGAAAAGTATGAGTTGCTGTGTAAGCAGGTGGAGAGCCTGGCGGCAGGAGAGACGAATGTCGTAGGAGTGCTGGCGAATGTGTCGGCAGCCATGAAGAGCATGTTCCCAGAGGAATACTTTTGGGTTGGATTTTATACAGCCAATCTCCCCTCCCTTCAGGGAGGGGCTGGGGGTAGGCTTCTTCTCGGTCCTTTCCAGGGTACGGTGGCATGCTATGAGATTCCTTATGGGAAGGGTGTGTGCGGTTCGGCATGGAAAGAGCGGAAGACACTGGTGGTGCCTGACGTCGAGGAGTTCCCAGGACATATTGCGTGCTCATCGCTGAGCCGTTCAGAGATTGTGGTGCCGATATTCATGCAGACCGATGGAGATGACGAAAAAGAAGTGTGGGGCGTCATCGATATCGACAGCACGGAGCTGAATACCTTCGATGAGGTTGATGCAGTGTATCTCGAGAGGATTGCTGAAATTTTGTCAAAGAATATTTGGTAGTTTGGAGAACAAACACTATCTTTGCGTTTTGAATTGAAATGTAAAAACCTAAATAGACAGAAATTATGATAGACGTAAAGCAAACATTGGCTGGTGCCGAGGAGCGCATGGAGATGGCTGCGATGTTCCTTGAGGAATCGCTCAACCGCGTGCGTGCCGGTCGTGCCAACGTTGCCATCCTCGATGGCGTACGCGTGAATAGTTATGGTTCGATGGTACCCCTGAACCAAGTCGCTAATGTGTCGTGCCCTGATGCTCGCACGATTGCCATTCGTCCGTGGGACAAGAAGGCTATCCGTGACATTGAGAAGGCCATCATGGACAGTGACGTGGGTATTACTCCTGAGAACAACGGTGAGGTGATCCGTCTGGGCATTCCTCAGCCTACGGAGGAACGTCGTAAGGAATTGGTGAAGCAATGCAACAAGATTGGTGAGAAGGCCAAGGTGGAGGTGCGCAACGTGCGCGGCGAAATCAAGGAAAAGCTGAAGAAGGCCATTAAGGATGGTCTGTCGGAAGACAACGAGAAAGATGCCGAACAGGAGTTGCAGAAGATTCACGATAAGTACATCAAGAAACTCGATGATCTTCTTGCTGCCAAGCAGAAGGAGATCATGACGGTATAGAGGTGCGCCTGTGGCGCGTTCAAAGTCGCTTTGCGACGGTTCAAGTGCGACTTCGTTGCGGTTCAATGCTGCTTCGCAACGTTCAAAGGGTTAGGGCCTTTCGCCGTCGAACCGCGACGATGTCGCTTTGAACGATATTGAACTGGCCGTAGCCCGTTGAACTGCGACCCTGTCGCATTGAACATCGCAAGGCGACTTTTGAACTGCTGCGTAGCAGCATTGAACTTATGAAAGGACTCGTCATTAAGAATACGGGAAGCTGGTACACCGTCCTGACGGACGATGGACAGGTCGTTGACTGTAAGGTGAAGGGAAACTTTCGCTTAAAAGGTATCCGTAGCACCAATCCCGTGGCAGTGGGGGATCGGGTGACCATAAGCCCTTCGGTCGCGACTTCGTCGCAGTTCAATGCTGCTTCGCAGCGTTCAAGTGTTCAAGACCCTTCGGGCGTTCAAGAGTTCAATGCTGCTTCGCAGCGTTCAAAAGGGCAAAGCCCTTCCCATGGAAAAGGCGAAAGGGTGGCGTTTATTACAGAGATTGAGGATCGACGTAACTACATCATTCGTAAGTCGTCGAACCTTTCGAAGCAGAGCCATATCATCGCGGCGAATGTCGATCAGGCATTCCTCATCGTCACGGTAAACTATCCCGAGACTTCCACGACATTCATCGACCGTTTCCTGGCTTCGGCTGAGGCTTATCGTGTGCCTGTGGTGCTGGTGTTCAATAAGCTTGATTTGCTCAACGAAGATGATCGCCATATTCAGGACTTGCTTATTACGCTCTATGAGAACATCGGCTATAGCTGTGTGGCCGTGTCAGCACAGACGGGTGAGGGTGTTGAAAGGCTCTATGAACTGATGCGAGGGAAGATTACCTTGCTCAGCGGCAACAGTGGAGTGGGGAAGTCGACGCTTATCAATCGGCTGGTGCCAGGGGTGAACCTGCGAACGGCTGAGATCAGCGATGCCCATAACACAGGCATGCACACCACGACGTTCTCGGAGATGATACCTCTTGGGAGAGTAGGAGTGCAGGAGTGCAATGCTGCTTCGCAGCGTTCAAACGTTCAAGGCCTTTCAGGCGTTCAAGCAGTTGCAGAAGACCCCCAACCCCCTATTTTAGGGGGCAGTGGATGGCTGATTGATACGCCAGGGATTAAGGGGTTCGGAACCTTCGACATGGAGCCAGAGGAACTGACGAGCTATTTCCGTGAGATATTCCAGTTCTCAAAAGACTGTCGCTTTTCGAATTGTACGCACACTCATGAGCCTGGCTGCGCCGTGCTCAAGGCTCTTGAAGAGCACTATATAGCGCAGAGCCGCTATCAGTCGTACCTCTCGATGATGGAGGATAAGGACGAAGATAAGTATCGACCTGCGTACTAGCCCTGCGGGCGTGCAAGGCAGCGGAGCAGCAGTTCAAAGGGTTCAAGAGTTCTTTCGCCACTGCGTTACGCGCTGGTTCAAAAAGAAAAAGTGCCGAAGGCACGATAGAGATCAATGATGATGCTCTGTCGTGCCTTCGGCTTTTTTGTGCGGTTATAATGGGTGCAGAGGGCGCTGGCAAACAGGGATGGTCACCATCCGAGGCTATGAAGCCATGTGACGATGTCGCTGAGGACTTCTTCAGAGATGGTCTCCTCGATGATTCCGTACTCGGTAGGAGCACCCGTGGTGGCGTGTTGGAACAGGTGGTTGAGGGAAGGGTATAGTTTCGTTGAGAGTTTGGAGTTTAGCGTTGAGAGCTTTTTGATGGCAGAGAGATTGCTTTCGGGGAGGACTTGGATGTCGAGTGAACCGTTGAGTGCAAGCACGGGGCATCGTGTAGCTGCGATGTCGGCTGCAGGGTCGTAGGAGGTGAAGAAGGTGTACCACGGATTTTGTGGCTGCAGGGCCATCGTCATGTGGAGTCGTTTGCGGTTCATGTTGGGTTGTTCTCCTCTGAGACGAAGCAGAGCGTTGCTTTGCTCAACAATCAACGTGTCGCCCTGAATGCCAGGTGTAGCGAGGGCAACGATGGCATCAACTAGTTGGCGTGCGCCGAGCATGAAGGCAATGGAGCCTCCCTCGCTATGACCAAGTATGCCGATGTGCTTGAACTTTTTCAAAGAGCGGAGGTAGTCGATGGCGGCAGCAGCATCATCGGCGAAGTCGGCGGTGGTGCACTGAGCAGGGTCGCCAGTGGACTGCCCGAAACCTCGGTCGTCATAGCGTAAGGTGGCGATGCCGTTGCGCGCGAGGTAATCGGCAATGACAGCGAAAGGCTTGTGTTCAAAAAGAGTTTCGTCACGGTCTTGCAGACCACTGCCCGTGACGAGGAGAAGGCAGAGGCCTACCCCCGTCCCCTCCCCAAGGGAGGGGGGCAGTGTGAGGGTGCCGGCGAGGGTGTACCCCCCTTCCGTCTCCCCCCCATAGGGGGAGGGAACTGCTATCTTTACCTCGTGAGTCTCGTAGGGGAAGGGAGGTTGAGGCGTTTGTGGACGCTGGCGTACGAGGGCACCAGGGGTGAGCGTGAGAGGGAGCTTGAACCCCCGCTGAAGGAATGTCCCCACGAGTTGTCCCTCCTTCAATTCAGCTTCGTAGGCAGCCATGAGCAAGGGGAACACCACGTTGACCCTCTCAGAGGTGAGTTCCTTCACAGTGCCTTTAATGCCTGTGGCATCTTGGTCGGGGGAGTCGAGGGTGCAAGTGGTGTCGTTATCGAAATGGAACACCAGGTTAAGGTCAATGGAATTGAGTGACAATTGGCCATGCCATGTGCCGCTGATGAGGGATTGGGCTGCAATGCCATTGCAGCATATAAGACAAAAGGAGAGGAGGAAGAGTTTTAGTTGATAGTTCATAGTTCTTTCTTCGATGTGCTACGAAAGCGTCCCCGCGGGCCGAGCGGAGAAGGGTTGAGGAGTTGAGAGATAACGAAAGGCACGGAACCACTAACACTGTTCCCATGCGTTCCGTGCCTTTCGATGTTTTGTATTATTACGGAGGGTTATCTACGGATGACCTTTGTCACCTTGCCATCGGCATGGCGGACAATGTTCAGACCACGCTGAAGCTGCTGCTGGCGCATGCCGTTGGGCGAGAAGACAGCCGTAGCTGCGCTGTTTTCAGCATTTACATGACTGATGCCGAGCGCAATGTCCTCCTCGGTAGTGCGGATGGTCCAGTAGAGGGCATGTGAGAGGTCGTTGTCGCTCATGACGAAGGCGGCAGTACTACCGAGGAAGTCTTCTACTCCAGCGGCATCGCTCAACACTGCGGCAGCATTGTCGAAGTGGTTGTTGTAAGGAGCCTGAATCATGTAAGCCGTCTTCCCGTCGTGCTCAACCTCTTGGATGTGGCACTCGGCGGCAGTTGAGCCCAATGTCCAGAAACCGACTTCTGTGGGCGCACCTACATACTTGCCTGCCGTCTTGTCTTGCAGGGTGAACACACCTTTTTTGTTGGCAACAGGCGAAATGACGAAGTCGTCCTTCAGGAGGTAGGCCGTTGTCAGTTTGCCACTTTCCACCTCAGCCATATAGCACTCATTAGCATCGAGGATACGATAGGTCTTGGTCGCATCAAACACAGGTATGGTACCTACCTTTACGATCTGCCAGATGAAATGCTTGCCTCCGGCGAGGTCATAGGTGGCGTTTCCTTGGCTGTCAGTGGTCCACCAGGCGTTTGAGCCCCATGTGTTTTCGGTGGGAGCATTCGTAGAACGGATGGCATAGAGACCGTCCTCGTTGAGCAGAATGGCTTGTGCCTCCCAGTCATCGCGGTTTTGCCAGTCGGTACGGATGTACTTCGTGTTTGTTGACGCATTACTAGGATTGGTAAACTGTCCGCTCTTCCATCCAAAAGGCTTATAGCCACCTGAGATGGCCGTCTTCTGGAACGTGAAATACTTGGCCTGATTGAAATCAGTTGTAAGGGTTCCATCGGCTTTCAGGTAGTATATGCCACGAACGTGTTCGTCGTTCAGATAGGAAGTGGTAAAGCAATAGACGCCACCATCCTCGAGTTTTGCCAGGGCACGCTCGTAGTCTTCTTCCTCGGTGTCGCCCTTCAGCTCATCGTACATTGCCTTGATCTGCTCGCTGGTGATGGTGAGGAACGTTTCAGCGTAGCCGTTGCCAGCCGAGTAGGACTCGTCTTCGTAGAGGATGGCGAGATCGCCGTTGGGAAGGCGTACCATCGTGGAATATGCGGAGCCGCCAGGCTGAATGTTCATGACGTCGGTCCAGTTCTGACCTTGGTCAGTGCTCATGGCGAGGGTAAGGTTACGGCGTGAGCCTGTATTCTTCAGATAGGTGTGGAGCATGATGTCGCGCTCGCCATCGATGTCGCGGCTGTAGTAGAGGATGTCGGCGTTGCAGGCGTTGGCCGTAATCTGGCTGTTGCGCCACTGCGTTCCCCACTTGGAGGCGTCGGCATTACCCGTGTTGAAGCCACGGGCACCACTCTGGCGCACCGAGATGAGGAGCGAGCCGTCGTTCATCTCCTCGAGCTTCGACTCGTCGCCACCCGTGTAGGCGATGGCTGGTCCAAGCTGCCAGCTCTGTCCCTCGTCCTTCGACGTGATGACCACGCAGTTGGACGACGAAGAACTTGAGGAAGCCAGTGTGTTGGTGGTGAACATCACCGTACCATCACGCTTCAGCAGACCTTTACCCGATGTGGTGAAGATGCTCCAGAAGCCCAGTGAGTTGGTCTTGTTGTAGGTAGCATCGGTGAAGTTGCTGGCCGTCAGCTCGCGAACGGCTGACCAGGTGAGTCCATTGTCGTCGCTAGTGGTGATGCCAATGTTGCGCATACCCGAGAAGTAGCCGTTCTTACCAGCAGCCATCAGACAGATGATGCGTCCGTTGGCCGTGGTGACAAGTGCCGGGTCGCCATAGCCATAGGTACCGCTGTTACGGCCATCGCCAATTGCGACAATGTTCTGCTTGCTCCAGGTGCGGCCACCATCCTCGCTACGGCGGATGCTGACGTCGATCTTGTGATTACCGAGGTCGGCATTGCTGTTGTAGCGGCGGTCGCTGGCCACGACAATGTTACCATCTTTATCGAGTACCATGGCCGGAATGCGGTAGTAACGGCAGTCGTCGGTGGTGGGTACGTAGGCAAAACTCTGTGTGGCAAAGATCTTTGCCTCGCCATTAGGATCACCAATAGCGGCAGCCACGGTGATATCCTCCGTCTTGTCTTCGTATGAGTAGTTGACAGCCGTCACGGCAGCATCGACGGTGGAGGCTAGTTCGGCATTGTCTTTGATATCGGCAGTAATCCAGAAGAAGTTCGTGCCGTTCTTCAGTTCGTACCCCTCGTTGAAGGTCAACGTGAGGTCGTCGGCGTTAGGAGCAACTGAGCCAAGGGCGATGGGGTTCTCGTCGGCATAGAACTCAGCATTGTTGGAATTATAGACGGCGATGCGTTCGACATTCTCGCGCGTCTTGCCTTTCAGGTTGACGCTGATGCTGTTGATGGTGGCAGCGATATTTCCGCTTATACCAACACGCAGCAACAGAGCGCGGTCGTTGTTGCGGCCTACAGTCTCGTATCCCTGGCGAACGGTGATGTCGCGGTCGGTGAGTGTTGTGATTCCATTTTCAATCTCAGCCCGTACCTCGTCGCTGACGGGTTCGCCTTTGACGAAGTAGAAGGGCACACCGCCATCGTTGGCGGCATAGTAGCTGATCAGCGGACCTTCGTAGGAATTGCTTACCGACATGTAGACCTTCGGTTCGGTGGTGTGGATGGCATAGTTCGTGCCTGAAAGCTGGTCGAGTGTGATGCCAACCTTGTTGCGTGTGAACACCCACGTCATCTTCGGCGAATAGGAGTCGGCAGCGGTGGTCTGGTAGTTGCCCAGTTCGCTGGACGGCTCGATGTAGGCACGACGTCCCACATTATAGAGGTTATAGTCGCCATTGGCGGTCTTCACGAATACCCACTGGTAGTTTTCGTCGTTGGTGTTGGAGTCGCTCTTGCCCGTCGACCACACGAAGTCGCTGGAGTGGGCGGGACTGTAGTAAATCATACCGCGCCCATTTGCATTCACAATCTTATAGGATGTGAACTCCTGAATTTCCTCAGGAGCTGTCTCTTCGCCGAGGGTAACGGGGAAGATCTGGTAGCACTGGGCCGAGCCGACAGTATTGTTTACGTTGGCAAAGGAGTAGACGCCGTAGCTGGCACGGTCGAGGCCATAGGTAGTACCATTGACATCGATGCGGGGGAATACGTAGCCGTCAGTAAAATTCCAATAGTAGTTGCCGGCAACGTCGGATGAGTAGAGGTTGCCATTGCCCGTTGGGATGGGGAAATAGCGTCCCGTTGACGACTGTATCTGCCATGTACCGTCGGCCTGTTTCAGGAACTTAAACACGTAGCTGGTTTGGGTGGTGCCGTTAAGGGCACTGTAGGCAAGACCGTTGAGCATGAGTTTCTGGTCGGAACCCTCCTCAATACAGGTGTTGTTGCGTGGCTGATAGATTAAATAGAAGCCGCCATCGACAAGGTCGGCCTCTGCCTTTATCTGGTCGCCAACCGTGATTTGGTAGGTAACATCGGTGATGGGCCACTGGATGTCGTCGTCAGCCGAAATGGTGAGTGCCGGCATCAGCGAAGCCAAGAATCCGAAAAACAGAAGTAGAATCTTGTTCATAGATGTTTGTTTTTTTGTTATGAAATAATTGGTTAGTAGATAAATTTGTGCCCAAAGATACGAAAAATAATCGTAAATAAGTCGCTTTTCAGGAATAAAAATGTAATTTTGCAGAAAATAGTTGGAATATGATCAATTACGAATCGCTGAAAGACAAACGCATTGCCGTGCTCCTCTCAGGAGGTGTGGACAGTGCCGTGGTGCTCTACGAACTGGTGAGTCATGGGCTGAAGCCCGACTGCTTCTACATCAAGATCGGTCCTAACGACGATGAGGGCGAATGGGACTGCTCGATGGAGGAGGATGTGGAGATGGCAACGGCACTATGCCATAGGTTTGGCGTGACGTTGGAGATCGTGGACTGCCACCGTGACTACTGGGACGAGGTGACCCGCTACACGATGGAGTCAGTGCGTGCCGGTCGTACGCCTAATCCCGACGTGATGTGCAATCGGCTGATCAAGTTCGGTGCTTTCGACCGCAAGCGCGGACACGAATATGACCTCATCGCCACTGGGCACTATGCACAGACGGAGACAGAAGAGATAGATGGGGCAGGGGGCAAGGAGCAGGTGAAGTGGCTTTGCACGAGTCCCGACCCAGTGAAGGATCAGACCGACTTCTTGGCACAGCTCTACGACTGGCAATTGAAAAAAGCACTGTTCCCGATTGGGCACATGCGGAAGGAGGAGGTGCGCGAGATCGCCGAGCGTGAGCACCTGGTAAATGCCAAGCGAAAGGATTCACAGGGCATCTGCTTCCTCGGCAAACTGAACTACAACGACTACGTTCGTCGCTACTTAGGCGAAAAGGAAGGCGACGTCATAGATATAGATACCGGTAAGGTGCTGGGTAAGCACAAGGGACATTGGTTCCATACCATCGGCCAGCGCAAAGGACTTGGACTGGGCGGCGGTCCGTGGAATGTGGTGAAGAAAGACGTGGAAAACAACATCCTGTATGTCGTGAAAGGCTATGAGCCCATCAAGGCACATAAGAAGGAGTTCGTGATCAAGGATTTTCATTGGTTGACCAAGATACCTACCCCCCTTCCTCATGAGGTTACTTTCAAGGTGCGGCATACACCCGACTATTTTATTGGTATTGCCGAGAACCTTGGTGACGGTCGTTACAGGATGCATACCGACCGCTGGGTGCAGGGTGTTGCACCCGGTCAGTTTTGCGTGGTCTATGACCGTGACTTCCACCGTTGCTATGGGTCGGGAGAGATTACGGTGTAAGCCCACCCCTTTCCCCTCCCCAAGGGAGGGGTATGTCATTACCTTTCTGCTGAGGAAGCTAATAAAAAAAGGGAATGATATACCAGTTGACCCACCTTCAAAAGAAAAGAGACCTCGGAGAGGTCATAATTTCAGAAACCCCAGGTCTACTGACCTGGGGATAGGAAATCTTGTGTGGGGATATCGACTTCGAAGATGTCGTACGTTATGTTTATATAGCTAGATGCGACATCTCCGAAGTCTTTCAGCCTACAATAGGTCAACTCATATGTTATTCCCTAAAAAAAATACCCCTCCTTTGGGGAGGGGCAGGAAGTGGGTTCTCTTTATTTCTTTTTCTTCGGCATTTTCTGGAACTTATACGCCAGCGTCAGCAGGGCATAGCGCGGTATGCAGTTGTGCCATGTTTCGGTGCGTCCCTGTGCGTTCACGCTGTACTGC
>JAEEGL017308399.1_pt1 | contig 14171 bp, 4 predicted proteins | sample 9134231 | NCBI WGS metagenome assembly JAEEGL01 (sample SAMN16246548, study PRJNA631951) | gut metagenome | biome: gut microbiome; feature: rumen; material: fiber-attached | host: Bos | place: Iran: Karaj | collected 2018-10 | reverse complement strand
TGAAAGTTTGATCGGCGGCAAAGGCTTTAAGTTCGGAGCAGTTTCAACCTATGGAGTCTATTTTTTAGCTCCTCTGTTCTTATTGCTTGTTTACAGAAAAGACAGGTCATATGTTTTTGACTGTTTTGCCGTTTATGTTCCCGTTTCGCTCATTTTGCAGAGAATAAGGTGTATCGTCTCAGGGTGCTGTTATGGTAAAATCATAAATGCAGAAGGCTTCAGATGGCCGGTCAGGGAGGCAGAAATCGTATTCTATGCCGTTATGCTTTTTTTGCTAATACATTTGAGGAGAAAAGGCAGCAGAAAAACGCGGGGAGATCTTTTCCCTCTGCTTATGACAGCTTATGGGGCAGTGCGGTTTTTCATAGAGTTTTTAAGGGGTGACAACGGCTCCGGGCTCTTTCACATTGCTCATCTTTGGTCCCTGCTCGCGGCAGCGATAGGGCTGAGTATATATATAGAAATCAGAAACCGGTCTGTGCGTTAGACATACCAGGTTCCTGTTTAAGAGGTGAATTATGAAGATCAAGAAATTATTGGCGCTGGTTTTGACTCTTTGCATCGTAATCGGCGCTGTGCCGTCTGCGGTATTCGCATTGGATGACAGCAGCTTGGGAGAGCCTGCTGCAGCGCTGAAGAGTCCTGTAAGTCTCTCGGATGAACTGGGACTGATCGTTTCTCCCCAGGTCGATGATCCTTCCTTCATGAAAGCTGCGAATACTGTCACGGATGAGCAGCGCTACAAGATATCCAAGATCGCTCAAGAGCTGGATAAATATGATCTGGGCCTTGATGCATATCCGCTTTCAGGTGACCGCGGCGATGCAGCGTTCTCAGATCTTGATGAAGCTGCAGCGAGCCTCAGGGTAGCGATGGTACAAAGGAGAGTGGATACCATAACGGTCCCCGTATATATGGATACATATGATTACGATCAGGCTGAAAACATATTGCTGTATATCCTTAACATGGCCTTTATCCATACGGGAATAGGCAATGAGGGGGATTATCTGCTCTGGCATTGGGCATCATACAGATATGGCTGGAGTTACAACAGCGGTATTCTTTACTGCCAGTATACTTTCACCTACTATACAGATTCGGATCAAGAGGCATATATGAATGAGCAGGTGCCCGCGGTCATGGAATCTCTGGCACTTGACGGAAAGACCGATTACGGGAAATTCTTCGCCATTTATGAATATATAACGCACAACATCACTTACGATTATGCCAATCTCAATGATGACAGCTACACTCTCAAGTATTCTGCCTATGCGGCTTTAGCCAACGGGACGGCAGTATGCCAGGGTTATGCAAACCTTCTCTACCGCATGCTTCTCAGCTGCGGTATAGACTGCAGGCTCATAGCGGGCATCGGAGGGAGCGGAGATAATTCCGGACCTCATGCATGGAACATAGTGCGCCTGGGCAACCTATACTACAACGTTGATTCCACCTGGGATGCAGGCGGCGTCGATTACTATATCAACGGGGAGTACGACCATACGGAATATCCCTATGACTATATGCTTAAATGCAATGCAAACTTCCCCGGTCATCTGAGGAATGCAGAATACGAAACAGAAGAGTTCAATACGGTCTATCCCATGGCTGGCAGGGATTTCGATCCCCTTGTGGATGATAAGGACTATACTGCTGCCGTTGCAGCTTCCGACGGAAGAGTGACTTTCTTTGAGACCTTAGGGGAAGCGGTAGGCTCAGCCGCAACAGGTGATGTTGCCGTACTGCGCCACGATGCTGCCGGAGAAGGGTTTTCTGTAGGTGCAGGTAAAAGCTCTGTCATTTATCTTGCAGAGTCCACATATACCGTAAACAGCGGTGATATATCGGTACCTTCATCTTCAACTCTTTTGATCGTGGAAGGAACTGTCAGCTTTGCTGCCGGCAGCTCCGGCAATGCACTGGTAAGTTCAGGTACACTTGAGATAGAGGATGCCGTTATTTCCGGGACCGTCATATATTCCGGCGGGACCGTAACTATAGACGGTTCTTCGGTTACGGAGATCTCCATCGCATCCGGATATACAGGCGCTGTGTCCGTATCTAAATCCGGAGATTCTGTAGTGACATCCATACCGGACGGATATGAGTGGCACGACAACGGGGAACGTGATGTACTGAGAAAGGTATATACCGGTACCATGTCGGTGAGTGACCATACAAAAGGCAAGGCGTCATATTCCGTTGACGGAGATACCGTCACAGTGACCTGTGCGACCCCGTGCAGAGTCGGCTACTATGATGACAGTACAAACAGGTATGTAGCGATAACAGCCGTAAAGGAGGCAGAAACGCAGAACACGTACAGCTTTACTCCAGATGTCGACGGTGTTGCCGAGGTAGTGATCGTTTTGAAGGGTGATGCCGATTTGAATGGTTTTGTCAGACCGCAGGATGCACTGAACACACAAAAGCATGCGTTAAAGAAGATCACTTTGTCTGATGAAGAATTGTTTGCGGCAGATGTAGCGGCGCCTTACGGCAGAATAAACATTCAGGATGCAAGCACGATCAACAAGGCTGCCATCCGAAAGATCACACTTGAGTGGTAATACGGAAAAACGGATGATAAAAAGGATCCTGAGAAGATTCACAAGTATATTATTGATATTCATTCTGGGTCTGTCTTGGCTTGCGTTTTTTCCGCAGGAGATATATGCAGAAGGGGCGCAGATCGACCACGTTGAGCTGGAGACGGAAATAGAAGGGCTTTCGGCGAGCTATGAAACGTACACTGTGTACAGCGCATGGACTGTATCGGGCACCACTTTTTCCGGATATGCACGCGGTAACGATGATGATGACTGCGGCGCTGCCGGAAGTATGACCAACACGCTGACACTCACCAATGTCAGCGGAAACAGGGCACTCCTTTCTTTTGACTATGACGAGCCGTCCTTGGCATCAGGCGGATATGTGACCATAGACGAAGAGACGGTGACAGGCTCCGGTTCTTTTTCCAAAGAGCTGGAGGACGGGGAGTCCGTGATCGTAGAGATCTTTTCCGGTGATGCCGGGGCTCTCACTTCGTCGATAGATCTTCTGAATGTATCTTTGGTCCAGGTCACTGAAGTCGACATCACTTTCCTTCCGCCTCAGGAAGGCGGCAGCTATTTTGTAAACGGCAATGAAATAACTGAAGAAACTGTCATTTCTCAATTTTCAGATCAGGTGTTCAGCCTTATTGCAGTTCCTTTAGAAGGATACAAACTTCAGGGTTGGTATTCACAGACACTCGGAAGATATCTGTACAGCAGCATGAGCGTGAATGCATACTTCGATGTCAGCCAGACCGTATATCCTGTATTTTCAGTAGATACGAGACCAGTCTGGATGGTGGGCGATCAGAGATTTGCTGATCTTAACGAAGCCGTTTCCTGTGCTGAAAACACGGATATCAGCACTATAGTCATGCATTCAAGCGGCGTATTGGAGGCCGGTACGTATACCGTTCCCGCCGGTAAGACGCTGCTTATCCCCTGCGATGTCGTTAATACTGTCAGCATTCCTCAGCCGGAAATATATGATGCAGTGGCAGCTTTTGATCCCGTTGCTTTCAGGACCCTTACTTTGTCCGAAGGCGCGAACCTTACAGTTTACGGCGATCTGAACATAAACGGAAAACTTAATTCGAGCAACAACGGATATTCAGGAGCTACTTCCGGAAACTACGGATACGTGATCATGGACAGCGGCAGCTCCATCGCCGTCGGAGACGGCGGAGCCCTGTACTGCTGGGGATATATATCAGGACGCGGGAGCATCCATGTTTCATCCGGGGGCAGCATTTATGAACCGTTCCAGCTCTGCGATCTTCGCGGCGGTACGGTCACTCAGACCATGAATGCCAATCCCCAGAGAGTCCTGCCTTTCCAGCAGTATTATGCTCAGAACATAGAAGTGCCTCTGACTGTAGAATACGGAGCAGTCGAGGACCTGGTCGGATCTGTCTCAGTGAACGGATCCGTTTCAAGGCCGGTGCTTCCTTTCGTGGGATTCGAGGGCAAGTGTCTTTTCAAACTGAGTCCGGGATCATCGTTTACTAAAAGCTACGATCCTGCTTCTGACAGGTCATATTATACGGTGTCAGGAGACGCTGCCGTTTCAAAGGTCATGATAGATGTCAGCGTAAGATATTATTCGGAGGATTTCGTTCTTCCGCTCATGCAGAATACGAGCATAGAGATCATATCGGGCACTACCACTCTGAAGCAGGATCTGTATATGCTTCCCGGATGCGAGATAACTGTGGACAGAGGGGCGCAGCTCAGCATATATCAGGACAACAAGCTGTTTATCCTTGACAGGGATGAATATATCGGAAATGGATTTGTCTACGGCGGACCTGATATGGTGCCGAGTTTTTATCAGCCTGACAGAGCTGAGGAGAACGTGTTCACCTCTGACATGATGACCGATGCAAAGCTCGATATCAACGGGCAGGTAAACGTTGACGGTGAGCTGCTCACGAGTGTGTCCGGCGGGTGCATTACAAGCAGCAGCGCCAAAGGGAAGGTCGTATTCGGCTCTTCTCCAGTTTCCGGCACCCATATGTATCAGGTGGTACAGACGGGCACTGCGATAGAGTATTCGGAAGTTCCGGTATGCGCAGCTTTGCTCCGCAACGGCGCCTTGGGGACCATGCCTGAAAATGCGTTTACCGAAACCGAAGGGAGTGAAGTTGGGACGAAGTTCAGCTACTGCTCCGCTGAAGACATGTGGCATAAAGGAGATCCCTGCACCGGTGACATCACAGTGGAATCATATACAGGGAACAAACTCACAGAAGGGGAAAATTATTTCATTGACGGCAGAACGGTTACCGTCAGATACAGCAAGCCGTGTAAGCTCGGTTATTATACCGGCAGCGCTTACGTAAAGCTGCCTGCTGCGTATAACGAAGACGGAAGCTACAGTTTCACGGTTGAAGATGAGGACATAGATACGGTCATTCTTGTCATAAAGGGCGATGCCAATCTGGACGGAAGAGTGGTAGTGATAGATGCGAGGGATACCAACATGTGTGCTCTCAGAAAAACCGTTTTAGACGGGATACAGCGATTTGCCGCAGATGTGACGGATGATAACAGGATTACTTCTTTTGATGCATCGCAGATAAATAAGGCGGTGCTGAGAAAGATAACGCTTACGTGGTAAAGTTGCAATAAGATCAGGAGTATGGACGCTGCCTTATGGCAGCGTTTCTTTTTGCCCGTGTTTTGTGCCATGTGCACAATTTTTGGCTGCAATATTTGCATCGCCAGGACAATAAAAATCTTGCAAGTGCTCCTCGGCAATAGTAAAATACAAAAAAATAAGCGGTTATAAACTTACAAGTTTTATCAAGTAAGGAAAGAGGAATATTTATGAGAGGAATCAAGAAAATCGCGAGCTTGTTACTGGCTCTGGTCATGATCCTGTCCTTTGCTCCGGTCAGCGTTTTTGCTGCAGATGAAGAGGATAGGGGCACGGCTCTTGAATGGGAGACCATAAAGAGCGATCAGGCACATATCGTCGATAAGCTCAAAACGGCAGACTATACAGATGCCGAAGATCCCGAAACGTCCCTCAAGGGAGACGTACGTGTATCCATTGTACTGGATGCTCCGTCTACTCTTGCAAAAGGATATTCGACAAACGGGGTCGCACTGGACACCGATGCGGTCAATTACCGCAGATCTCTGCAAAGGTCTCAGGATGAGATCGCTGCGGCCATTTCAACTAATGTTCTTGACGGAAAAAAACTTGACGTCGTATGGAATCTTACCCTTGCGGCGAACATCATTTCCGCCGTGGTGCCTGCAGAAAAGATCCAGGCTATAAAGGGGCTGAACGGAGTCAAGGACGTGGTCGTCGAGACCATGTACGAGCCGCAGACTGCTGAAGTTTCAGATGAACCTAACATGTCTGTTGCCACCGGGATGACCAATGCGCAGTATGCCTGGGCTCAGGGATATACCGGTGCCGGCAGTCTCATAGCCATAGTCGATACAGGACTTGACTACCAGCATCAGTCCTTCGATCCCATGGCGTTCGATATGGCCATAACACAGCTCCGCATGCAGGGGAAGAACGTACAGCTCCTGACTGCAAGGGACGTAAGCAGAGTATGGTCATCGCTCAACGCTTCAAAAAGGACTGAAGGCAGTGTTGACGAGACATATTTCAGCACGAAGGTCCCTTACGGTTTCAACTATGTTGACGGCAATTTCAATATTGAACACATCAATGACACTCAGGGTGAACACGGTTCCCATGTGGCCAGTATAGCCGCCGGAAACAAATTCATATATCAGGTTCTGGAAGACGGCAGCATATCGTTCACCAATGCCATAAAAGCAGTCCATACCCAGGGCAATGCTCCTGATGCTCAGCTTCTTGTCATGAAGGTCTTCGGAGAAGGCGGCGGAGCCTATGATTCCGATTACTTTGCAGCAATCGAAGACGCAATCGTTCTCGGAGCGGATGCCGTGAACCTTTCACTCGGTTCTGCAGCGAAAGGCTTTACTTACAACTCCACATATCAGGATATTATCGACAGCCTGACGAACGTCAATATCATATGGGCTAACTCCGCCGGTAACTCAGGTACCTGGGCCGACAATACTATGATCGGATATCCGTATTCGGATGCCGTGAACCTCGGAACGACCGGATCTCCTGCCACCTACGAGTCCACCATGTCCGTGGCGTCAGTCGACAACGACGGATCCACAGGTTCGTACTTTGAGTTCGGCGACAACATGATATTCTACACGGAATCCACCGGTTACGGGAACCCGCCCCTCAGTACTCTCGCCGGAGCATATGAGTATGTTTACGTCGACAGTATCGGCCTCGATGACGATGAAAATATCGGAGGAGAGGGTGACGACTTCCTCAGAGTCGGAGCTTCCGAGATAAGGGGAAAAATCGCCCTGTGCAACAGAGGCACCACCTCCTTCTTCGCCAAGGCAAACGCTGCGGCAGCACAGGGTGCAGCAGCTGTTGTCATAGTTAACAATCAGCCGGGCACCATAGGACTTAACCTCAAGGGATATGAATACGAAGTTCCTGTGGTATCGATAACCCAGGCTGACGGGCAGCTTCTGAAAGAGGGTGCAGACAGTATCACGACTGTTACAGATGAGGATGGGACCGAACTTTTCAAATACTACGGCGGAAGCTTCGTGATCTCCAACAACACGGTCACCACTGAGTTCGACAGCGAATTTTACACAATGAGCAGCTTCTCAAGTTTCGGTACTACCGAGACTTTGTCCATCAAACCTGAGATCACTGCTCCCGGAGGAAATATCTATGCTGTAAACGGACTTGCGTATACTGAGAACGATGCTTATTCCGGAGGTCACGATCAGTACGAGAATATGTCCGGTACATCCATGGCATCTCCTCAGGTTGCCGGAATGGTAGCTGTCCTTGCACAGTATTACAGAGAGAGCGGACTGGCTGAAAGAGCCGAAGCCTTCGGACTTACGCAGCGCCAGGTTATTCAGAGCCTTCTCATGTCCACTGCTACTCCTCTTATAGAAGAGGATGCAGATGACTATTACAGCATCATGAGCCAGGGCGCCGGACTTGCAAACCTTGACGCAGCGCTCAACTCTGAAGTCGTTGTCCTCATGAATGAAACAAAGGTCAACGGAGAGGTAAGAAAGGATATATCTGCCTATGCGGCAGACGGCAAGGTAAAGGCGGAACTCGGCGACGATCCTGAAAGAACCGGCCTTTACTCCATCGAATTCACACTTAACAATCTGTCAGATGAAGATCGCTGGTACGAACTTGATGCCGAATTCTTTACACAGGATATATTCCCGTATGCCATTGTCGGTTCTGACGGGAACTTCCTTGTGGATGAGAATGACGAATTTATCATGACCACATATCTGGACACTTGGATGACTCATATCAATGCCTCCCTGGCATGGTATGTAGACGGTATCAAGTATGTTCAGGACCCGTCCGAACTTGACATCAACGGCGATGACGTGTTCAACGAGCAGGATGCTCAGGCCATACTGAACTATGTCGCCGGTACCGGTGCTGCGGGAAATTCTGTGGTTTACGAAGACAATGCAGATTTCGACAGAGATGGCGAGATCACATCTCACGATGCTTATGAGGCTCTGAGATTTGCAAACCGCGGAGCCACAGTTGTACCTGCAATGGATTCTGTAACGGTAAGGCTTGATGTCGAGCTTGCAAATATCGATGATTATGACGATAACGGTGCTTATGTAGAAGGATATATCTTCGCCAGAGAAAGTGACTCCGAGGATGGAGCCATGGGTGTAGAACATTCCATTCCTGTGCTCGGATATTACGGCAGCTGGGCTGAACCTTCCATGGTAGATGTCGGGTCTGCTCTTGAATATGAATACGGCCTTGAAGAGCGCATGCCGTATATGCTTAGAGCTCTCGGAGAGAACGCTCTTGGTGTACAGGGCTTCATCGGAGTGCACCCGGCTCTGGGTGAAGGATATCTGCTCGGCGGCAACCCCGTAGGCGGAGACTTCGTGTATAAACCGGAGCGTAATGCTATCAACAGTAAGACCATGCTCAAAGGCGCAGTCTACTCTCAGGTGAGAAACAGCGTTGGTTACAGATATACGCTGCTTGATAAAGACGGTGAAGTCTTGGGCGAGGTAAAGAACAACCAGAATGCATATTCTGCCTACTATCATGTCAATCAGGGCAAATGGATGAACACAACTGCATCCACCAAGTTCAAATACGCACCCGTTTCACTCAGTGAAGGAGATAAAGTAACGCTTGAGTTCGCCCTTGCTTCTGAATATTATCAGGATCCTGAAACAAAAGAGATCTCCTGGGACGAAGTCGCGACCACATGGGCGATGCCGTTCATCATCGACAATACGGCTCCTGAGATCACTTCCGTATTCGGGAAGAGAATAGTGGAAGGAGACACCAATACTGTAGTCCTTACGGTGAGCGCAAGGGATAATGAGTATATAGCGGCCTTCTTCGCATTCGATGAGGACGGAACGGTGCTTTATGCAGAACCTGCCAGAGAAACCGATAAGACACCGGGCACCCTTGACAGGGAAGATTACGTAGTGATACTTGACGGTACCGATATCTCCAATCATATCGAGTTCGATATCGTGGACTATGCAATGAATATCACCGCAGTACAGGTCAATCTCAACAAGGAGGAACTCAACGATCCTATCGGTATCAGCCTTGATAAAGAAGAAGCTGTGAGTGTCGTTGGCAACTCAGTAAAGCTCAATGCCACCGTGACTCCCTGGGGTTGTGACGATCAGAGCGTGACATGGACCAGCAGCGATGAAAGCATAGCGACTGTCGAAGACGGTCTTGTCACGGGTCTGGAAGTCGGAAAGGTTACTATCACTGCGACTGCAAATGCAGATCCTACGAAATCGGCGAGCTGTAATGTCGAATTCATACTGATCTCCAGAGACCTCAAGGGCATAGTGTGGGATGAGGAAGGTGAGGTATACTTCTCCTCATTCGATACAGCACAGCTGCCTGAATATACGAAGCTCCATGAAGAGCCCCAGAGAAGCCGCCTCGCCAGCACGGCTTACGGTAATGACGGAACCTTGTATGCGGCATCTTTTGACAGCGAAGCCTGGACATCTTCACTTTACGCAGTGAATGAGGATGACTATACGGCTACAAAGATCGGCGACTCGAACGTTGGATATATGGACCTTGCACCCTGTACTATATATGACAGCGTGTTCGGCAACCAGGTGCTCCTGGGAGTATATGGTTACTACGTAGCTCTGATCGATGCTACGACCGGTGCTCCCTACGGCTTCTTCAATTTCAGTGAGGAGACCGGAGGCGACTACTTCACGGGCATCGCATTTTCCGAAAGGTATTACCACAGGAATTACGGTTACACTGACTGGTATTATCTCATCGATGAGTCGGGTGTCCTGTATCAGGCTGGATTCCTGGTATTTATGGGCGCACCCAACACCTTCGGTGTCACTCCTCTCTTTGCGACCGGTTATCCGACGGATGTCCCGTTCTTCCAGTCTCTGTATTTTGACGGAGATGAGCTGTATTACAGCAATTTCGTAGAGGAGAACGACAGGGTAGATCTTATCTATTTGGGAGATGACTTATACAACCTCGGATCCTTCGAAGATCAGGTATGGCCCGTAGGCGGACTTTATAACGACGACGTGAAGGAACTCATGGTGCTTCAGAGGTCCGGTGACGAGACCAGAGATACGCTCGAGGTGAAAGCGGACGTTGAGTTCATGAGCTCCGTTGAGCCTCTCAAGGCAAGAGAATCCGAAGAGACCGGCATCCTGAACGCTGCAGGTACATATACTGCAGACGTCCAGAGACTTGCAGGAGCAGGCGTAGACGGACAGAACGGTGTTTCGGTCGTGATGTCGGACGAGACTACTGCATATGTCGAGATCACCATAGACGCAGCGGGCAATGCGGCCGACGAGGATGGCAATGCCGTTACTCACAACGGATATTACGAAGTGTGCTTCGATCCTGCTGCTGCCACATTCACGGGCGTAAGGACGGATCTCTTCTTCAATGCATACTCTCTTGACTCCGAAAACGGCGTATTCAGATTTGCTTTCGCAGATCTTGCCGGAGTCGCTGAAGGTGATGAAGTCGCAGCATTGATGTTCACAGTCAATACTGAGAACGATTCCGTCATCACAGTGAAGACCCTTGAGTCGGAAGATGACTTCGAAGGTTCTGAAGAGGAGTATAAGTTCGGTCCGAAACATGACATTACCGTTGTTCCTTGTGTATCCAACGGCGCGCTCGACAATGCGTATTCCGTTGACGGCAATGTAGTCACCGTAAGTTTCAACAAAGTGTGCAAAGTCGGATATCTCGAAGGAAACAAGTATGTTGCTGTGGATGATGTCGTTGCAAATGATGACGGATCCTACAGCTTCACTGCACCTGATGATGTGACGGAAGTCATACTCGTTGTCAAAGGTGATGCAGATCTGGACGGAAGAGTCGTCCCAGCAGATACCAGTTTGATACAGCGTGTTGCCATGCGTAAAGCAAGCTTTGATGCATGTCAGAGTTTTGTAGCTGATGTCAACGGTGACGGACGTATCACTTCCAGTGATGCATCTGCAGTACTGAAAGCTGTAATGCAGAAAGTTCCTTTCCAGTGGATAGACTGATCAGGACTTAATAAATGATCATCGCTTGAAGAAAAAGCGTTGAAAGCGGGGTGGAAATACCCCGCTTTTTTACTTTATATACACATCTCTCCTGGTTTCATGTTTTTGGAAATACTGGACAAAGATAGTTGACAACTGTGTAATAACAGAATAGAATACATGAAACAAGGAGGTGTAATGGCACCTTCAGTTTTTGGTATTATTTTGATACCGGATAAGCAGTTAAGTTCAGGAACTGCTTTTAGTAGATAAACAAGGGAGATATCATCATGAAGAAGTTTATTTCGGTTTTGCTTGTTGCATGTATGGTACTGAGTTTCGGGTCTTTTTCTGCAGTATTTGCAGAGGATGAAAAGGACTACAAATTCAAAGCCAAACTGTCATCAGTAGCAGGCGACGGCACAGGCAGTGTCACTGGAACAGTGTTCACTGACTACTCTGCTGAACTTGTCTTTGACGGCAACAGTGTCAACAGAAGCAATTTCAAAGTTGAAGTCTGGATGAAGAATGTAGAAAGCCTCGGGGTGTCAGATGAGAAGTATTATGTCAGAGAAGCAGATACTGGGATCACCGGAAAGCCTGATTCGACTATGGCTACGGTCAAAGGCTATTTCAATAAGATCCAGGAAGGTACGTCTGTTACGGGTATAGTGCTTTGGACGGATAACAACGATGAAACGACATACTCCTTCAGCAGGGGTGAAAACGATAAGATCATCGCGACTCCTGACAGCAATGCTTCCACTGTGTGGCACGACATAGTGAATGACGAGTACGTTAAGACCGGTGATGATACAAACAGCCGTTTCTTCCTTGCAAAGGATTCATGGCTTCAGGTAGGAAATAAAAAACTTGAAGGGAAAAGCGATCTTACGGTCGACAACATCAGTGATTACCAGACCAACGTTGATAATATCAGGGCTGCTCTTGACTATACCACTGTTGAAAATGCCGATGCTATAAAGGTCATCAAGATGCTTCTTAAAGCCGGTACAAGGCTTACTTTGGGGACCAGGTATGCCGAACTCAAACAGGACGTGATGATAACCATAGATGTCGGAGCTGATGGTGAAGATGCTGATGAATATGATGATTCTGAATTCGTTGCAGACCTCGACAGGATCTGGCAAAGCGACACGAAGGACGATTACATTACGGCTGTTCTTACGGCTCTTCAGAACTTTACCAACGCAATGGGCGGAAGAAATACTACGGTTGTGTTCGGTGAAGAAGATGAGCTTATAGTGGAGAATCATACCAATAATAAGTTCAAGGAAAATGAAGACAATAAGGATATCGCTGATGACGGGGCATATTCTTACACGATCGTGGGACATACAGTTACCGTGACGAGTGCTGGTGACACGCTCGGAAGACATATGGTCTGCAAAATAGGTTATCTTGAAAACGGAAAATATGTAGCAGTCACGGCGGAAAGAGTTAAAGATGACCAGTATAAATTCGTGGTCGATTCCAGCATAAACAAAGTAATACTGGTGATAAAGGGCGACGCCAATCTCGACGGAAGGGTGGTGCCGGAAGATGCCAGCAATACGAACAAGGCTTCGATACGCAAGATTACATTGGAACCGATCAACACTTTTGCTGTGGATGTGACAGGCAACAGCGGTGTTTCTGACGGCAGAATCACCCCTCTTGATGCATCTGCGATCAATAAATGGGTCCTTGTAAAAGGCGAGCTTCCTTGGTAGCGAAAAATATCGTCAGAAAGTCCTGAAAACAATGATTTTTCGTTGATTTTTGCGGATTTTTGCAGATAACTCTTTTATATTAAAGTAGCTTATTGTATAATCACTATGATTATATAGTATATAAATACGTTATTTCTTTTCAATTGGAGGTTTTATTATGAGCAAGAAGTTGCTTGCGATACTTCTTTGTATGGTACTCGCCTTAGCAGCGTTCCCGTTCGGTGTTTTTGCTGAAAACGAAAATAACGATCGTCAGGTTACGTTCTCAGCTGAGGTAGGGTACGAAGATGGTGCGGATGCCGTCTACAAAGATGGAAGCGCACATACGGTTACGGTCAATGTCAAACCGAATAAGACGATTACCGTAGACAATGTTTATGCATACTTTACTTATCCGGAGGACTGGAGCGTTGCTGTCACCAATGATGTTCTTGGTTTTAGTAGCGCGAGCAATGTTACTACAGGTCTGGATTGTTCGGAACCTGGAAGGAAAGCATGTCTCGTTGGATGGTACGGAGTCAATCCCAACCCGCCGACACCGGAAGGAACAAGTTATCCTATTGATTCTCTTATGACCATCACCTTTACGGTTCCCGCTGATGTCGCCTTGGACGATTACGAGTTTGAAGTAGGCGGTGATGAAGCGGGATATGGCATAGAACTGGGAGACGAGGAAGGCAACTGGGAAGACGGTGCTACAGTCCCGTTTACCGTGTCTGTCAAAAAGATCGATGTTCCCGTAGAGAGTGTTACTATAAGCGGTGACAATGAAGTTGAAGTCGGAGATACACTGCAGCTTACCGCAACTGTTCTTCCCAATACTGCTGATGATACGACGGTTTCCTGGTCTTCAAGCGACACAACAAAAGCTACTGTCGATGAGAACGGCGTAGTGACAGGAGTTGCTCCCGGAACAGTTACTATTACAGCTACGACTAACGGAAAGAATGCCGCCGGTCAGTCCGAAACAGCCAACAAAACTATTACAGTCTACAGGCTGGTAGAAAAACCCACTGCAAATACCGGACTTGTGTATGACGGCACGGAGAAAACAGGTGTTGACGATCCGGCTGCAAATGCAGGATATACAGTCACAGGAAACAAACAGACAAATGCAGGCAGCTATACAGCGGTTGCAACTCTTGATGAGGGATGCAGATGGATGGATAGTACGACGGATCCGCTCAATATTACCTGGTCTATAGCCAAGGCAGTCATCGAAGTCCCCACTGCAAATACCGGACTTGTGTATGACGGCACGGAG
>JAEEGL016170013.1_pt1 | contig 14171 bp, 10 predicted proteins | sample 9134231 | NCBI WGS metagenome assembly JAEEGL01 (sample SAMN16246548, study PRJNA631951) | gut metagenome | biome: gut microbiome; feature: rumen; material: fiber-attached | host: Bos | place: Iran: Karaj | collected 2018-10 | reverse complement strand
ATCTGAAACGCATGACCGTTCACAAGGAGATAAAGTAAAACAGTACAAAACCATTTAACGACTATATAAGTTATGGCAAAGAAAGTAGTTGCAACCCTTCAGACTGGTGAAGGACGCTCATGGAGCAAGGTCATCAAGATGGTTCGCTCCGAGAAGACTGGCGCTTACGTATTTGAGGAGCGCATGGTCCCCAACGACAAGGTACAGGATTGGCTGAAGTAATATACTGCAACCTGTAAAACGATATCCGAGAGGGTGAGCCTAATTCGTTATGGCTCACCCTCTTTGTGTAAAGCAAGGTGCCGTGCCATCATTGGCTTTCATTGGTGTCCGGTAAAAAAGACAGCATCAGTTTAATTAATGGAAAATAAAGCATTTATAAGTAATTGCCTATTTGGAGACTTGGTTTTATGTCTCGTAGAGACAAGGCGGGTCGAAGGCCCGACTTTGTGCGGAAACACCATGCAAGCCCGTCGAAGATGGGCGCAGCTTGGTGGCCATTAACCAGTGAATAGTGCATCGAAGATGAACTTCTGCAATTGCAAAATGCCTGGAAATCATAAAGTTCCTCTTCGAGGCACGTTCCCATCTCGTTCAGGGACCAAGCTGCGAACCTCTGCGAGGTTCTTGCATGGTCTTTCACATTGAAATCGGTTCTTCGAACCGCTAACATCTACGATGTTTTAAGGGACACTAATCAGTGGCTTTACCGTGCGATACAACAAGAGGGTGTGCCACTTCATTATGGCACACCCTCTTTAATTATAATGGAGAATTATTCTTCAGGGGTCATGACTACCTCGACCTTGTTGCCGACAGTCATGAGTTCGCGGGCAAAGGCGGAGATGGTCTCGGGAGTCTGGGCCTTCACGATGTCCTCATAGCCCGTGACATTGTCCAGGCCACGGTTGGCATAGGTTCCGATGATACTGTACCAATAGCTGTTCTCCTTGAGTTGGGTCTCATGGTCCTTGAGCATGACGGTCTTGAAGTCATCGAGCTTGGCAGCGTCGATGGTCTCACAGGCCTTGAGCATCTCTTCGTTCATGATTCTGATGGCCAGCTCGGTAAACTCGGGTTTGAGGGGAGCATAGGCGGTGATTGCGGTGTAGCTCTCGTCACCCTCCAAACTGCTGAAGCCATAAGCACCAACTGAATAGGCAGCACCGACATCCTCGCGGATTTTGTCATAGAAAATCTTGCTCAAAATCCTGCCCAGCAGGTTGGCCCTGATGCTGTTCTCCAGAGTATAGGGCATGTCGGTGTTAAACCAACTGATGTTAATGTTGGTCTTGGGGGTTTCCATCTTGTGGGTGAAGTGCTTGATGGTCTGTCCCTTGGGATAATCCGAAATATTGACCCAGTTGGATTTCTTACCCTTTTGGGCGGGCAACGATGCGATGTATTGCTCGATGAGCGGACGGATGGTGGCCTCGTCAAATGAGCCGATAAACTCGAAGATGTAATTGTCGGCATTGGCGGTGCGTTCTTTGCCGATTTCCAGGATGCGGTCATAGTTCAGATTCTGGATGTCCTCGACGGTAAAGGGCTTGCTGCGCCAGTTGTAGTTGTTGGTGACGTAATTGAGCGTGTCGTTGAACACATTGTCGGGATCCAGATCCTTGTTCTTGAGCGAGATGTCGAGAATATTGAGCAATGAGTTGTAGTTCTTCTCGTCCTTGGTGACGTCGGTGAACTGGAGGTAAATCAGCTGGAACAGGGTCTCCAGGTCTTTGACATTGGAGCTACCGGTGATGTAGTCCATATCCTCATGCATCCTCTGGCTGATGTTCACGCGCTTGCCGGCAAGGGCCTTCTTCAGTTCCATGTTGTTGAAACCACCCAGACCGCTATACTCAATGACACCTTCAAACAATTGGCAGTTGGCCCAGTCCTTCTCGCCGTAGAGCGAGCTGCCGCCGCGCTGCTGCGCCATCATGAAGATTTCGTCCTGCTTGAAGTCGGTGGGCTTGAGCAGCACGTGTACGCCGTTGCTCAGCTCCAGGTCTTTGTATCCCAAGGTCTCGTTGTAGCTTTCCTTGACGATTTTACCCTTCTTGGGCAAGTTGGCGATAAGGGGCTCTTGCTTCACATTGTCAACATAGGGGGTGATTTCGGTCCTCTCGGCAGCGGTGATGGCAGCCATCAGGCCATCCTTGGTGGGATAGACGGCGCCTTCCTTCTCCTGATTGAAATTGAGTACCACAAGGTTCTTGCCGTCGGTCCTGATGAGTTGCGGGAGCAATTGGTTGATGGCCTCAACGGGAATGTTGGGGACAATCATTTTCATGAGCTCGTAATTCTCCTCGATGGACATCAGGGGCTCATTGTCGAGATAGTGGCGGTAGCACTTCTGGGTATAATAGTCGTTGTGCACCTTGTCGCGCTCGTTGTACTGACGCTCGAGACGGCTCATGTACTCCTCCTGGGCACGGGCATACTCAGTAGCGGTGAAGCCATATTGGGCAGCACGCAGCGCTTCTAACATGCCTTCTTGGGTGGCGGCCTCAATCATGCTTTCCTTGGGAATGACGGTGAGACTGAAAGCGTCCTTGGTGTTGGCACCCAAGTAGCTTGTATCGTAAGCGCGGGCTTGGATGAAGGGACACTCGGGATCCTGGGCCTTCTCATCAAAGCGCTGATTGAGCATTGTGCTCATCATGTTCTTCATGTAGTTAATGACAACGTAACTGACGTCATTCTTTTGCTCTTTTTCGATGATATCATGCTTGAACATGAGACCGACATAGCTGAGCTGCTGCTCAATATCCTTGTCAATCACAACAATGGGCTCATCGTTGTCGGGAACGGGATACGTTTCAACCACGGCAGCGTCGGGGCCGGGGGCGGGAACGTCCTTGAAGAGTTCCTTGATTTTGGCCTCGATATAGTCCACGTCAATGTCGCCTACAATGACCAGCGCCTGGTTATCGGGGCGGTACCACTTGTCATAGTAGTCGCGCAGCACCTGATAGGGGAAATTGTCCACGACGTCCATCGAACCGATGACATCACGCTTGGCATACTTAGAGCCACGGAAAAGGTTCTCCAATTGGCGGTTGCGCATGCGCTCGCCGGCATCGCGGCCTAGGCGCCACTCCTCATGGATGACACCGCGCTCCTTGTCGATTTCCTCGTCGGTGAGCAGCAGGCCATGGCTCCAGTCCTTGAGGATGAGCATGCACGAGTCTATCGTTCCCTGGCTTGTGGTTGGTATGTCGTTAATGATATAGACAGTCTCGGTAAAATTGGTATAGGCATTGTTGTAGCCCTTTGAATCGAGATAGTCATCAATGCGGTGTCCTTCGCCATGGAAGTGCTCACTGCCGTTAAAGGCCATGTGCTCCAGGAAGTGGGCCAGACCGTTCTGGTTGTCTTCTTCCTGCATGGCACCCACGCGCTGGGCGATGTAGAAGTTGGCGCGTTGCTCGGGATAGTTGTTGTGGCGGATGTAGTAGGTAAGTCCACAATCCAACTTACCGATTCGCACGGCCTCGTCAATGGACAGTTCCATCTGTTGGGCCATCATCACGTTGACGCTGAATAGCATGAGCATCAGCAGCAACGCGGTAAAAAATCGCTTGATTGTTGTCATAAGATAATGGGTTTAATTTGGTTAATCGTTAATAAATTATTGTTTAACTGTTGCAAATATAACAAGTATAATATTTAACTGTCAAGTGTTTTTTGCGCAGAAGTGCCGATAGACTCATTTTTTTTGCCGTTATTGTCCAAAAATTTGACACTTTCTCTTTTCTCTTGGTCCAGGTTTTGTATTCCTGCCGTTAGGGTTTGAATAATTCTCGCATTTTGATTACCTTTGCAACACAATGGACAAGGCTATGAACGAGGACAAATATATCTTCACGCTCGAGATAGCGGTGCGCGACTACGAGCTCGACAGCGAAGGCATCGTCAATAACGCCATTTATCTGCACTATCTGGAGCACACGCGCCATGCTTTCGTCAAGCAGGAGGGTATCCCCTTCGGCAGCCTGACGAGCGATGGACTGATTCCCGTAGTGCGACGCATGGAAATCGACTATCACACGCCGCTGCGCACTGGTGACGTGATGCTGAGCCGATTGTGGATTGAGCGTAAGGGTCCGCGTTTCATCTTTTATCAGGATATCTTCAAGAAAGAGGGTGGGGCACCGGTAGTCAACGCCGTGGTCACCATCGTGTGTATGGAAAAGGACGGGCGCATCAACCGTGGCGACGACCTGGCGGCCCGTATAGCCAAATACCTTGACCGGCCATGACAACAGATAAAAGGTATACACCATTGGCTTATCGCATCGCTTTCGCCAGTCTGCAGGGGATGGGCGTTGATTTAGCGCGCAAGCTGCTTGATGTCGTGGGCAGTGAGGAGCAGTTCTTTGCCATGAGCGAGAAAGACCTGCGCAGCCTCACGCGTGGACGCAGCAAGATTTACCGCGACGACTACCGCCGTGAGTGTCTTGACAAGGCGGTGGGCGAGGAGACCTTTGTCAGTGGTCACAAAATCGGAGCTGTCTATTTTACAGATTCGTCCTATCCTCGTCGCCTGCTGGAGGCTCCTGACGCGCCTGCGATGATTTATACCCTGGGACATTGCAACCTCGAGAGCAGCCATGTGATCAGTGTTGTGGGTACCCGCCACGCGACACAGTACGGTATCCGTTTCTGTGACACGCTTATCGGCGAGTTGGCACAGCGCCTGCCCGACCTGGTCGTGGTGAGCGGTTTAGCCTATGGCATCGATATTGCTGCCCATCGGGCCGCACTCAAGCACGGCGTCCCCACGGTGGCTGTTCTGCCCCGGGGCCTCAACCGCATTTATCCTGCCACTCACCGCAGCGATGCCGTTGACATTGTCAAGCATGGTGGTATGCTCTTGACCGATTACACCAGCCAAGATGCTGTCCAGAAGAGCAATTTCCTGGCTCGCAACCGAATCGTTGCCGCCTTGAGCGATTGCACGGTGATTGTTGAGTCGGCTGGCTCTGGGGGCGCATTGGTCACAGCCTCGCTTGCCATGAGCTACAACCGCGACGTGATGGCGGTGCCTGGACGATGCGGTGACGAGTTCTCGACGGGGTGTAACAAGCTTATTGCCACCAACAAAGCTGCTCTCATCACCTGTGCTGATGACCTGATGTCTGCCATGCGCTGGGAGGGTGCCAATCCTGGTCCCGTTCAGCTCAATCTCTTTTCCGAACTGACCAAGGAAGAGCAAGCGGTAATTGATGTCATCCGCAACCACGGCGAAATTCATCTCAATACCCTAGCTGATGCCCTACAGCAGCCCGTCTATAAGCTCATGAGTGTGCTGGTTGAGCTCGACTGCAAGAACGTCATTGCCACCCTCCCCGGGTGCCGATACACGCTGCTGTAACATAAAATTACTTTTTCACATTTTTTAAGGTATGCAATTTTGCTGAATTGCAGTAAAGCAGTACCTTTGATTCTTCATTTTGTTATTAAAATTGAACTTTAAATTACACAACGATATGAATACTAATAGAATCCCCGACTCAGAGTTTATCATTAATGATGATGGTTCTGCATTCCACATTCATGTGAAGCCCGAACAGTTGACCGACAATATCATTGTGTGTGGCGACCCGGGTCGAGTGACCATGATTGCATCCTATTTTGATACCAAGGAATGGGAAACTTCCAGCCGTGAGTTTCATGGCATCGGTGGCACCTATCATGGCAAGCCCATCATGGCACTGTCACATGGCATCGGCCCCGACAATATCGACATCGTTATGACTGAGCTTGACGGATTGGCCAACATCGACTTTGAGACTCGTACCCCTCGCGCCGAGCATCGCACGCTCAACATCGTGCGTATCGGCACCTCTGGCGGTTTGCAGCCCTACGTTCCCGTGGGCACTCCAGTCATCGCCTCCAAGGCTATCGGCTTTGACGGTGTCATCAACTATTATGCCGACCGCAACAAGGTTGCCGACCTCGACTTTGAGAAGAAATTCTGCGATTTCGTGAAGTGGAACAAGCTGTTGGCTCGCCCCTACGTCGTTGACGCCGACCCCTGGCTGGTCGAGAAAATCGGGCGTGACGACATGGTGCGCGGTTACACCATTTCGGCTGTAGGCTTCTACGGACCCCAGGGACGCCGGGTGCGTCTCGAACTCGCTGAGCCTGAATTGAACCGCCGCATCGAGCAGTTTGAGTACAACGGTGGACATATCACCAACTATGAGATGGAGAGCAGTGCCTTGCAGGGCATGGCAGCGATGCTGGGTCACCGTGCGATGACCGTTTGCTCGATTATCGCCAACCGCGTGGCCACCGACGTCAATCCTAACTACAAGACAGCTGTCGAGGACTTGGTTCGCACCGTCCTTGACCGCTTGACAGAATAAGAAATAATTTTTCATAACATAAGAATGTTTTAGTTTGGGGACCTGCTGCTATTGATTAGTCGCAGGTCTTCGTTTTTTATCTGATGAGCTTGCTTCGGCGTGAAAAAGAAAAAAAATCTTAAAAAAATCTTTTGGTATAATATTAGGCAATAGTTGTGCGTTATGAAGATGTAACGATTTTAAAACTGGTTTGCCTATGCACAAAACGACTACTTCAACTAAAAAAGAAAATGACGTTATGACAAGAGTGAACGGGCCCAAAAAGGCTACTATCGAGTTCCTCAAGCAGTTTGCAAGAGTGTATGAGTATAACGTCGAGTTGCCCCGAGGGTTGGAGTCAATGATTTTGAACTAATCAAGTCTATTCTTCCCCTCTCCAAGGAAACAAACGCAAAGCCTTCCCTGCCTTTTCAAGGGAAGGCTTGCTTTTTCAAGAAAGGGCACACGAGTGTGATTTTGGTGACTTGGCGCCGCTTGTTGTTGCCTATGTCGAGATAAAAGTGTAAATTTGCACCAAATATCGATAATCAATATGATGAATCTGATTAAACGCATTCTTTCGGGCGTCATCTATATTGCGCTGATTATAGCAGCCATCCTGCTGCTGGATAACTCGCCGGTGATGTATCTGCTGGTGTTCCCGCTGTTGATTGTGCTGGGTATTGGCGAGATGATCACAATGGCTAAGGATGATGCCACACAATCGTGGCTGGTCAATATCATTGACATGCTTGGCGGTGTGGGATTGTTTGTGGCGTTCTACCTGCACTACGAGGGGACGACAATGCAGTCGAGGGCTTTATGGCTCCTGCCAGTAGCGACCTATCTGCTCCTGCGCACCATTGTCCAGCTATACCGTCCGCGCCAGAACGCTCTACACAGCCTGGAACGCTCGTTTTTCTCGTTAGGATACATCGCGCTGCCGTTGGCAATGCTCAACTGCATCATGAGCATCACGGCACCTCGCTTGCTGCTGGGAGTGTTCATGTTCATCTGGCTCTATGACACGGGCGCCTATTGTGTAGGAATGCTGCTGGGCCGACACCGCCTGTTTGAACGCATCTCCCCCAAAAAATCCTGGGAGGGCGTGATTGGAGGCATCATTGCCTGTGTGGCAGGTGCTTATGTGACCAATTACTGGTTTGACGAGTTTTTCCAGGTGCCGGATATTAATGTCTGGGTGGGATTGAGCGTTGTGGTCGCTGTGTTTGCCACCTTCGGCGACCTGGTGGAATCACTCATCAAGCGCACTGTGGGTGTCAAGGACTCGGGCAATATCCTGCCGGGACACGGAGGCATTCTCGACCGTATCGACAGTCTGTTGCTGGTGGCACCGGCTGTCCTCATCTATCTGCTGTTGGTAGTTCCCAATATCTAAAACGGCATTATGCGTTATCTGCTACCCCTCGTGTCGATGGTCTGCTTGCTGCTGTCGTTAACTCTCTCTTGCACTGGGGAGAAAACGACGGTACAACAGCACCGTCTGCCCGATACCCTCAACGTGGGTACCCTGTATAGTCCGACGGGGTTTTTCATTCTCAAGGGGGATACGATGGGGTATGACTATGACCTTATTTGTGATTTCGCACGTTCGCACGGAATTGCTCTGCGTTTCAAGGTGGCCCGCAGTATGCCCGCCCTGCTTGAGATGCTCAAGAAAAAGAATGTTGACGTGCTGGCCTGTGAGGTGCCTGTCACGGCTGAATATAAATCCCGTGTGCAGCATTGCGGCGCAGTTAACGAGACCTATCAGGTGCTGGTGCAGCACAGTGGTGTGGGACTGATACATGATGTGACGCAACTCATTGGGCGTGACGTGTATGTCGAGAAGGGGTCGAAATATGAGTCTCGACTGCGCAATCTCGACAACGAGGTGGGCGGTGGCATCAACATCCACGCTGTCGAGGGTGAGGCCGCGGTGCCCACCGAGCTGATACAGCGTGTCTCCCGTCGCGAGATACCGTTCACCATCGTGGACAGTGATATTGCCCAGATGAACCTCACTTACTATGACAGCATCAACATCCAGTTGAGGGTGGGATTTGAACAGCGCTCGTCCTGGGCTGTCTCCAAGCGTGACCAGTGGCTCGCCGACAGCATCAACGAGTGGGCTGCAAGTCTCGATGCACAGGAGTATTCCAAGCAGGCTCTCAAGCACTACTTTGAGATGAACCGTGGCCCCAAGCCCGATTCGATAAAGGTTGATACGATGGCAGTGACTCCGCCGGGTGGCATCTCACCCTATGACCCGGTGTTCAAGAAATATGCCCAGGAAATCGGATGGGACTGGCGGCTCTTGGCGGCTATCGCATTTTCCGAGTCTGGGTTTAATCCTAATGCCACTTCGTGGATGGGAGCACGTGGCCTCATGCAGGTGATGCCCAAGACAGCGCGCTCATTCGGCGTCAACGAGTCTGACTTGGGTAATCCTGAGGTGAGTGTGCGTGTGGCAACCAAGATTCTTAAGGAACTGGACGGCATCATGCGCAGCCGCACAGGGGCTGCCGACCGTATCAAGTTCGTGCTGGCGTCATACAATGCCGGGTCGGGTCATGTGACCGATGCCATTGCCCTGGCACGCAAGTTTGAACTGAATCCTCGTGTCTGGAACGAGAATGTCGAGCAGGCGATGCTGTGGAAAATGGACCCCGAGTACTATAACGACTCGGTATGTTCCAATGGCTATTGCCGTGGTACCGAGCCCGTGGACTATGTGGTCAAGGTGCTCAACTGTTATGAAAATTACAAGAAGAATTATAAAAAATAGTGTAATAAACATTTAATTCAAGATAGAGTAATGAAAAAGAAACGTCTGATTTTTGCCACCGTAGTGGCTTTGTCGGCATCCATGATGATGCAGTCTTGTATTGGCAGCTTTGCCCTGTTCAATAAAGTGAAGAGTTGGAACGAACATGTGGGCGACAAGTTTGTCAACGAAATTGTCTTTGTGGCGATGTGGATTCTGCCGGTATATGAGCTGTGCTTTGTTGCCGACCTGTTTATCCTCAACAGTATTGAGTTCTGGTCGGGCAATAACCCCGCTCTTGCCGAAACCAAGGTGATTGACGGAAAAGATGCACAGTATCTCGTGGCCTGCAACGAGAAAGGTTACACCATCACCAACATGACCACCAAGCAAGTAACCCGTTTCAACTTCAACGCCAAGGACAATTCATGGTCGCTGGAGAACAACGGCCAGGAGGTGAAACTGTTCACCTTTGTTGACGACACCCACGTTGACGTCATCACGCGAGACGGCAGCTACACACGTGTGGAACTCTCTGAACCCGGTGTGCTGGCCTATCAGCAGTTGGTCGGCATCAATGGAATGGCATTTGCCATGAAGTGATCCGAGTAACGGATAAAGCAGGACGGGCAAGACGTATTCAAGTGCGTCTTGCCCGTCCTCTTTTGATGACGTTACGGGTTATTTGAAGAATTTGCTGTGGCTAATGAAGAAATAGCCGATGGCCATCAACACCAGAGAGATGATAACGGCTAGCGGGAACCCGACCCATCGTGACTCCAGGCCATTGGGCACGTTCATGCCGTAGTATCCCGCCACTACAGTAGGTATCATCAGCAGGATGGTCACCACGGTAAGCGTTTTCATAATGCGGTTCAGGTTGTTGCCGATGACTGATGAATAGGTCTCCTGCTGGCGGTCCAGAATGGTGCTATATATGTTGGCGGTATCAAGCGCCTGTTGGGTTTCTATCTCGACATCCTCGAGCAGATCCTCGTCGTGGGGCAATATGCGCAACCGCTTCTTGAGGCGCGCCAGCACCGTCATGTTGCCTTTAAGTGATGTGACGAAGTAGATGAGGAATTTTCCCAAGCCCATTGTGCGCATCAGTTCATCGTTGTCCATTTTATTCTCAAGGCGCTCTTCAGCGATGTTCATCATGACGTTCATCTGTTTGAGGTATTTGAGGTACCACACCGATGTGGACAGCATCAGTGATAGCAGCAGGTCATAGCCTTTGCAATTGTTGATGCGGCGGCGGTTGCTCCAGTTGATGAAGTCGTCAAGCACCTCGGTCTCAAAGTAGTTGACTGTGATGAATACGTCATCGCGTATCAGGACGGCCAGCGGAGCGGTCGAGAACACGGTATCTCCATCATCATCGATGCTCTTGCACGGCAGGCGCAAGAAAACCAGTGTCCAATTGTCCTCATGGTCAACACGAGGGCGCTCCTCAATGTCCATAGCATCATGGGTGAAATCGGGCACCGCAAAGCGTTCTTTCAACACCGACAAATCCTCGGTTGTCGGGTGGCTCACCTTAATCCAGCACCCCGACTTCCACTGATGTATCTCGTTGAATCCCTCCTTACATTTCCAATAACTGATCATATCCTTGTCCCTCCACGTTTAATCATGCAAAGGTAGAGTATTTTCTTTAAAAATCTTCCACACAAGAGAGAAAATATTCACTTTATCAGATTGTCGCAATTCTGCCAACTTGGTCAAAGTGTTAAAGCTTGTCAGCTTGTATTGAATCAAGCAACAGTTAAAACAAATGAGGGCTGCAGCAAGTAGTGCCGCAGCCCTCGATAAGGTGGATTGTACTAGTCTGAATACGCCTTGATTACTTCACGACCTTGATGGTGGCGGTAGTGCCGTCACTATAGGTGGTGCACTGCAGGAACAGTCCAGTTGCAGGAGCCGTGGGCAGTTCACGACCGGTTAGGTCAAAGTAGCGGGTCTTGACAGCCTGTGCGCCTGTGGCAACCTCGTTGATGCCCGTTGGATTGGGATTGGCGACGCTGGCAATTTCTGAACGGTTCACTTCGTCTCCGGCTGTGTAGATACTTTGTACACCCACGGTGGCAAAGTCGGTGGTGTAGAGATATACGGTGTGACGGCCGTTGCTCATGTAGATATCGAAGTTGATGTTGTCCTCAAACTTGTAGGGGATATCGGTCATGGCTGCTGAAAGGCCAATGTAAGTCTCGGGCTCGAAGGTGAATACCTGGTCATCAAGAAGAATGTTGTAGTACAACTTGTTCTCATTCATCTTGTAGCCCTCGGTGTCAACAGTGGGGATAGTAAAGTGCAGAACGCTCCAGCCGGCTGACTTGTTGACCGTGAGGTCTTCGTCGGTGAAGATGGGAGTTGCGGGAGTTGCAGGATATTCGTCAAAGGCAACGAGGCCGGGAGCGACATAGTCACTGATAATCGATAGCGCGTTGGGACCAACATTGGTAACCATGGATGCAGGCCACTCGGCAACGATGTTGTGTGCATCCTCATCAACAGTAAAGACAATCTCGTCGTTGAGGTTATAATTGAACACGGGGGTGCCATAAGTCTCAGTGTCCACAAAGGCATCGCCAGTGAGCACATAGATATGGCCATTGTAGTAATCGTCAACACCCAGGTACTGGCGAGTGGGGAAAGTGGCCTTGCCGTCCTTGAGCGTACCCTTGATGAAAGAGTCGTAGTTATTGTTGTTGAGGTTACCGATGTAAATGTCCTCACCATCGATGATAACATCCACAATGCACTCCTTGGTCTTGGTCAGGTCAGTGGGATCGGACAGGTAGGTCATCGTGTAACTCTGCATGTAATACTCATCATCGTGCATGATGATGGGTTCGTCAGTCTGGGGAGCATAGACGATGTGCTGGTCGGCCATATAGAACCAGTCGGCAGTGGCATCGCACAGGCCGATAAACTTGTCACCCAGCTGGGTGAGCACGCCGTCTTCCCAAGTGAATTCAATCTCACCTTCCTCCTCAACAACGGGCATACCCTCGTCCTCGTCGTAGTGCATGCAGTAGGCATAGTAGGGGTCGCCAACGTCAATGATGTAAAGTTGCGGCAGTTTCACAACAAATTTGCCGTCGCCAGCAGGCTCAGCCTTAATCCAGGGCAGGATGGAGAACCAGATGTAGCCCTGTGAGATGGGATTGTAGATGTACAGGTTGCCGTCGGTACCTTCAACAACCTTGCCGATGCCACCATCCACATTCTGGATGTAGATGTCGCCCCAGCCCAGGCCGTAGGCAAACGAAGAAGCATACATGTTGTCATAGAGGGTGCCCTCTGGTGCTTCCATAATGGGCTCTTCCTCGGCTCGTGTGGGAACAGTGGCAGGAGCCTTAAATTGAGACAACCTCATGCTGCTCTTGGCAGGCATGCGTTGTGCGCTGCCAATGCTCGGGATAAGCAGTGCAGCAACCAATGTGATAAGAGTAATTGTTCGCTTCATAACTTGAATCATTTTGATATGGTTAATAACAAGAGGTTTTAATTGGCAAATGTAGAGATTATTATTAATAACAGCAATAGATTACATGTGGTTTTTTTCATATCTTCTGTTTTCTTTTCTCACTTGTTGGTGTACCAGCTGCCGTCGCTGATGAGGCGGGCAAGGGTGTTCAAGTCTTCACATTGTTTCTTGGTTATCTTTCGGTAGTCGTCATGATGAGGCCATGGAGCAACAATGAGAAGGCGGCCTTGGGAACAAGCATCAAATTGGCGGCCGCTAGGTTTTTGGTAAGGTGAGAAACCGTTTTCAATAAGTACTATAAGGGGATAACCGGCTTCAAATGCGGTGCCCATTACCTCTTTCTCACCTGGGCTAATGCAAGGTGAGACTAGGACAGCGCCTCCACTTGCCATGCTCAGGTAACGCTGGCATTCATGGTCAATTTCTGTCTCAGAGAGTCTCCTCGAACACCTCACCGCCACTTTTTCGGGATACTCAAGCAATAACCTGTTTCCCATGACGACTACATGTGTAGAGCCAATGACGATGTCGGTTTGTTGCACGAACATGTCTGGATGTTGCCGTTTTATCCACAAGCGATAAGGATTATCAATCAAGTATTTAATTCATCTGTCAAGTTGCCCGCCATATTGAAGGATACGGTCGTTATAGCCTTCTTCCCATAAGGTCTCACAGCTGGGCTCAATAGACTTGACTGCATCACGGCAACCTTTTTTGAAACCCTGAATCAGGAATCCCAAATGCCGTGGCATGGGTGCCTTCACATGGATGATGCCATGTGCGTGATCGGGCATTAACTGGAAACCGAGCAATCTGACTTGGGGATGGTATTGGGGTATTTCGTGCCATGCACGTTTGACAGCAGCACCAATGGAAGATGGATATACCCACGGCTTCTTGTGGTTCGCGTCAGGACCGTGCAATGTGCCTAAGACAGGTCGGCGTCCTGCTATGCAAAGGGTTACCATATAGATGGCGACACTGCAATAGTCATGGCCTGCCTTGCGACGTATCATCGACGGTTTGACGACGAGTTCGGGGTGAGCCTTAATCCACTGTTTCCTGCGCTCATTACTGTTATCCATAAAGGCAAAGGTAATGACATATCCTCATTCTTGCAACTATCGGGTTTGATATTATGAGCTAGCAGCTCATAATACATAGGACAAATCCACGAGAGGGGGCTTTTTTAGAGGTTTTACGAGCTGTTAGCTCGTAATAATGAGACAGAGGGCTGCGGCAACTGGTGCTGCAGCCCTCTGTAGGTTGCTGAAAAGCGTTGTCGGGGATTAGCCGAGGCGCTTCTCGAGGTTGGTGCGGATGGCCTTGATGAACTCGGCGCTGTTGACGGCCTTAGCCTCAACGCCTTCCATCAGGTTCACGAGGTCCTTGGTAACGATACCGGCGTTCAGGGTGTCGAAGCATGCGCCCTCGAGCTGGTCACCGAAGTTCATGAGCTCCTGGATACCGTCCTTCTCACCGCGTTTGCGCAGGGCACCGCTCCATGCAAAGATGGTAGCCATGGGGTTGGTGGAAGTCTCCTCGCCCTCGAGATACT
>JAEEGL015458638.1_pt1 | contig 14171 bp, 9 predicted proteins | sample 9134231 | NCBI WGS metagenome assembly JAEEGL01 (sample SAMN16246548, study PRJNA631951) | gut metagenome | biome: gut microbiome; feature: rumen; material: fiber-attached | host: Bos | place: Iran: Karaj | collected 2018-10 | reverse complement strand
GGTCTTTCCCATTTGTTGACATTGAGAACCGCCCGGCTCCATTGTCCTTTGTTAAACTTTCTTTATCGGCATAAATTTACTACTTTTGTCAAACAAACCTGGTTGGCAGAAAACTACGCTGCAAATCTAAGGTTTGTAAACTTGTAATTGATAACATCTGAGATATGTTCGATTTTATACAAAGCCAATTCAAGGTTGGAGACTCCATTACTCTTCATTGCAAGAATGGTTCATATACCGGCACTATCGCCTTTATGAACAAGGAGTCCATTGCCCTTAAACTGCAAGATGGACGGTTGTGTGGTATTAAAGGAGAGGATATCAATTTCTTTGAGGAAGTGAAGGATTCGTCTGCTGAGAAGGAAGGGGCTCAAAAGCCATCTTCTTCCTCCTCTTCAGATTCTTCCACCAATCTTGACAGACCAACATCTCAGGAAGAGTCAACAGATTTCTCAAAAACTGAAGATAAAGATGATTCTTTAAATCAGCCAGCCAAATCTAAAGCAGCCGCTGTACCTGGGACGAAGTATAAAGTTGGTGATGTTATTCCGCTTGAGGAACTATCGAAGATTGATCCCAGATTTGCTAAACGAAATCGCCTTGAAACTTCTCGCAAACAAAACGAGATCCCCAGCATCGATTCTAGTAAAGAATCAAAACAACAAATAACGACGGCCCAAAAGACAGATATCTGGGACAAGCCTGAGTTTAAAAAGGGTATTACCATCAAAGGTGATTTAAGTGCATTAGCTATTCTAGTCGAGGACGAGCATCAACGAGAAAACCAGAAGGTTGTCCCTGCTTTAGGCGAAATAACCTATCTAAATACCGAACGCAACTTTGGTTTTATCAAGAATTTCTCCAGTAAGTCTACTGTCTACTTCAGCATGAATCAGATAATAGACCAGAACCTTAAGGAAAACCTGACTGAGCATTCTGCTATTGTTTATTCCATCGAGAGTTTTCCGTCAGGAGATCAGGCGTGGTATATTCATAGGCCATTGAAAATTGTGGATTTGCTTTCTATGGCTAATGAGTTGTCTAATTCTGGTAATCACAAATCTGCATTAGCTATCGTTGATCATATACTGAGGGAATACCCAGATAATTTTGATGCAGATGCCTTAAAGAAAGTAATAATACGGAATATCCCTTCTACTCAAAAGTATGGAAAAGATTATTCGAATGCATACTCACAAGCAAAAGAGTATCACAATAATAAGGACTACGATCGGGCGATAGAGTTTTATTTAAAGGCTATCTCTCAGGGCATTCGTGTGGATAGCGCTATTAAGGACGTAACGTCACTTTATACTGCTATGTATAAGGCTGAGATTGACACGGCTAAACAAGAAGATATTCGAGGAAAGGCCATCGCTTTCTTAGCCGACCATGTTTCAAAGCTTAGTAAGACACTTTCGTCGTTAAATTTTCTTGAAGGGGTTTATTACTCCTTAAAAGATTTTGAGGACTTCCACACAACAGTTGATAAATTGTTAGACGAGCCAGAGGTTTCAAGAAATCGCAAACAGTGGCTGATCTTAATGTGTAAAAAAGCAGCCGCATATGTACAAGAGCGTGACTTCGAGAGTGCATTAAGTATCATTCAAGACTGCCTAGATGAGGATCCTAATTACTTTGCAGCACTTAAGTTAAAAGCGATAATAGATGAAGGATATGATGAATCTGATGATATTGAATCTATTTTCTCTGCCACAGAGTTTGAATCTTTATCAATGGGCTTAAGCCCCTTTATTCAACAAACTCTTGATTCTTACACAGAGTATAGCGGAATTCCTGCCCCAGTTATTGAAGCCGGTGATTTTAACAAACTGTCTCTATTAGGTATTAGAAAACTCATCGAAAACGTTGGAAAAACAAGACCGAGAGAGCGCGCTAAATATCTTTTAACAGAAGGAAAACTCATGCTTGAGCTTGAGCCAGACAATGTGGTCAAGCTGCGCTCTGAAATGGCCAGGTATTGTATTTCCATGGCGTTCAATCATATTTCGGACTTTAGCCCGATGGATATTGCTCGCTTTTATTATAACGAAGCTTTTGCCTTAGAAGAAAACTATAAAGAGATTAAGAGTCAGATATCAGCATATCTTTCGACTCATATTTATACAAATGCAGATTTGATGTCCGCTTCCAAACGGAAGTTGACAATTGATGAGGCTATTGACATTATCGTTTCTAATGGCTTTGATACGAAAAAGTGGGATAGCATCTTGTCGATGATTCTTTATAATAGGGAAATTTCGGCTCAAATAGTTTCTAAACTATACTCTGAAAAGAAATACCGAGATAAAGCAATCCAGGCGTTAAAGTATTTTGAAGTAGAAGTTAAGAATAATTGCTCTCAAGAGCAGTTTGTAAATGCCTGGAACAATGCTCGTGATATACGCTTGCGCTCATACAAGCAAACGCTAACTTCAATTAAATCACTAGCAGATGTTTCAAGCATAGAGGCCCTTACATTGTCTCTTTATAATTTGCAAACTATAAAGAAGGAATGGTTCTGTCCTCTAGACACAAATAGGATCAATAGTATTATTCGTAATATTGCACCGGCTATTGACAACTATATTAAGTCCTCTGGCTATCGAAATAAAGAGTCAAATTACCATAATGCTCAAGGACAGATTCAACAACTCTTAGACGAAATTGAAGAAGGGCCGACGAAAATGTCGTTCGAAGGAATTATGCCTCTGTTGTTGACGGTTCAGGGGATGCTATCTAGTTCTTTCTCTGATGTAATTAAGGCCAGTGCTCCTAAGATTACTATTTCCCTATTATCTGGAGAAACTGTCATTGAAGATGGAAGCTCAATTCGTTTGCAGATTTTAGTCTCTAATCATAAAGACTCCTCTCCTATTCGAGAAGTGTCCGTGAAGATTGAGTCTACAGAAGACGTTACATATATACCTTCTGAGAACGTATCATATAATGCTTTGGAGGGTGGAGATTCTCAGATATTTAAACTTAGGCTAAAGGTTGGCCCTAGTGTTATTAAGAATAAGGCTACTGCAATTAATGCTGTATGCAATTACAAAAACGGAGATAGCGCGGAGGAGAAGAAAGCTCTTCTATCTCTTAAACTGTATTCCACTGATGAATTTAAACCTATTGAGAATCCTTATTCTCCAATAGCAGACGGAGGCCCTGTTCCTATCACTTCAAAAATGTTTTTTGGACGTGAGACCTTTATTTCCAACATTGTTGATGCAATTATCAAATCTCCGTCAAAACAGATCATTATTTATGGGCAGAAGCGTTGTGGGAAATCGTCAGTAATGCTTCATCTCAAAAAGCAATTACAAGAGACTGGTAAAACCTTCTGCGTATTCTTTAGTCTGGGAGACATCATACAAAATCTCACTGAGGCCGCTTTTTATCACAAGATACTGAGTTCAATTAAAGATGAACTTGAAAGCCTTGAATTTGACGGGGTTACGGTCCCTGAATTCAGTGTCCCCAAAATGGCTGATTTCCGTGCTGAAGATGAAGATAATCCACTTAACACTTTTACCAGCTACATGGTGAAGTTTAAGCGAGCATGCAAAACCACTCCCGGCTGGGAAGAGAAGAACTTAGTCGTTATGATTGACGAGTTTACATATCTTTATACCGAGATTAAAGAAGAGCATATTTCTCCCTCCATAATGAAACAATGGAAGGCGGTGACCCAGAATGAAAGAGCGCAGTTTTCCGTAGTTCTTGTAGGCCAAGATGTTGTTCCTTCCTTTAAGAAAGAAGATTATGCAAGAAATGCTTTTGGAGTTATTCAAGACATACGTCTAACATACCTTCAGGAAGAACCAGCAAGAGATCTCATAGAAAAGCCTATTCTCGATGAAAACGGAAATAGTCGCTATATTGGTAATGCTGTTTCTAGGATTATTGAATATACCTCACGAAATCCGTATTATATTCAAATCTTCTGTGCTAGACTTGTTGATTATATGAACAGCAACAAGTCTATAACGGTAACAGAAGCGGATGTTAATGATGTCGCTCATTCATTTATCGTTGGAGATCAGGCCCTTGAAGAGGATAAATTTGATAATCTTATTCGCGCTGGAGAAAAAGCTGATCTTCAAGAGTACCCCGAAGACGAGATCAGAACAATATTGCGCGAGATAGCAATTGCATCAAAGAATATCGGTTTTTGCAATCGCTCTGATCTTAATGCACTCGACGATAAAGAACGAGAGGATGAAATCTTGAAACATCTAGTTGATCGAGAAGTCCTTGAGAAGCGCGGAGAAGCAACATATAAAATTCAGGTTAAAATATTCCAAGAATGGCTACTGAATCATTAAACCCTTTTGCTGACTATGGTAGTATAGTCCGAGGAGATCGTTTTGTCGGAAGAAAGAAAGAACTCAATTGTATAAAGCAAAGAGTGTTGGGTGAAAACTTTGGTAACCTGGCAATTATGGGGTTACCAAGGATAGGCAAGTCGAGTCTTGCATGGGAAGGTATTATGGAGAAAAAAGATAGTCTTCTTCAAGATAAGACTATTCCTGTTTTCTTTCAGACCGGGAGTTGCGAGGATTCAGTCTCGTTTTTTCGCCAGATGATATCTCTCTTAGACGACGAAATGGCTTTTGTTTGTGATGATGAGCGCTATAGTAAGTACGGAAAAAAGATTCTAGAATCAATCCGGGAAGATGGCGATCCTACTGATTTTGTATTAGCCATTCAGAAATATTTTAAATTGATAAAACGGCTAGGATATAAAGTCATTTATATTCTCGATGAGTTTGACAGTGTTCAGTCGTTTTTCACACTCGCGAACTTTCAGACATTACGGGAATTGTCCTATAATCCTGAGACTAAGATTTGCTTGGTAACTTGTTCACGCAAGACAATCCAAGAAATAGAAGCCAAAAATGGAGCTATCTCCAATTTCTATGGGACATTTAGCGAGATACGCTTGGGTGTGTATGATGATGACTCTATGGAAGAGTATTGGCAACGTGTATCATCGTTCTTATCGCCAAGCAAGGAATATAAAGAGATGGCCAACTTTTTCGTAGGTAGGCACCCTTTCTTGTTAGATTTCTATAACGACTTCTGTCTCCAGAGACATCTAGTTGATAGTACTGATGAATCAGTAATACTGGAAGAAATCCGACTTAACCTTCTTAATCATTTTAATACAATTCAGGACACTCTCCGTCACGAGGATTTGTTAAATAAAGCTATCCAGCTTGTTTTAGGTCCGGCATACGATGTAACCAAAATCGATGAAGAAAAGCTTTTGAAGTATAACTTCCTAAAAATTGTTGAGAACCAAGAGAAATACAACATTATTGGCCACTTGGTTGGTTCAACCTTCCAAGGGAAGTCATATACCTGTTTCTCTGACTTCTTTACTAATGTATTTGAGCAGAACTTTATTGCCGACATTGATTATTGGCCACTCTGGACAGATACCGAGAAGACAGTACGTTCTCTAATTAAAACTTATGTGGTAGAAGTCTATGGCAATGATTGGGAGACAGATATTTTTGCTGAATTTGGGGCCAATGAAAGCTGGGCTAAGCGATATAACGATTTGAAAAGAACCCGAGCAAACAATCAAAAGCTTTTCCCTGGTGCAAGCGACAATCTGATTGATTATACCTTAACTCGTGACATGTATGATATTTTCATTAGCATGGCGTGGAAGTCCTGGTTTGGGAACGTGTTTGGCGCCGATAAGAAGCCATGGGCAACAATCTTTAATTATCTTGCAGACATTAGAAATCCCATGGCGCATAACAACCGGGAATTCATTTCTCCGGGCCAGATTACAAAAGCAAAAGAGTATTGCGAGAAAGTAAGAGCAGCTATTAAAGACTGGGGCGCAAATCGTGAGGTGTCAAATTAGATCTTATATTTGTGAATACTAGAGTAGGAGACATTGTTCTAACTGATTCTCAGCAATCCGCACTTAATCGAATCATCTCTTTTTTGGAATCTGATTCTCAGAGAGTGTTCATATTAAAGGGCTATGCGGGAACGGGAAAGACTACTATGGTAAAGGCCATAGTCGCAGAAATGGTGAAACGCCAGTGCAGCTATACCTTATTGGCGTCAACTGGACGAGCTGCGAAAGTATTAAGTGATACCACTAGGTATGAATACACTGATGAAGATGGTAATAAGCACGAGGTCTATACACCGGCCAAGACAATCCACTCTCAAATTTATTCTTTCCAAGATATAAATCAAGATCTTGACCTTTTCGGTACCGAGAATGGGAATAAGGAAATGGCAACCGACAATGGGATCAAGCTTCGTTTTTCACTTTCTCATCGAGACGAGGATGCTCCAGAAACGGTTTATATAATTGATGAGTCTTCGATGGTCTCAGACGCCAAAGACCGGTCAATTTCCCAGGCAGAGTATGGTACAGATGGGCGTTTATTACGTGACTTGTTTGAGTACGATACTAAGGGGAAATTTATTTTTATTGGAGATGCGTGTCAGCTCCCTCCCGTAAACCAGGCATTTTCTCCAGCACTTAGCAAAGCATATATAGAAGAGACTTTCGGCCTGGACACCGGAGAGTCAGAGTTAACAGAGATCGTTCGTCAAGCTGCTGGCAACGATATCACTAATTCTGCAGCTCGGATTCGTAAAATGTATTTGAATCCTCCCGATGGGCCAATTGCCAAATTCCCATTCAGAGGTTACAATCATATTCACATTCTTCAGAATGAATTTGAGATGCTGAATATGTATATGGACAGCATCAAAGAGCGAGATTATTCGAAGGCTACAATGATAGTAATGTCCAACAAGACAGTCACTTCCTTATCAAACATTATTCGGCCGGCTGTTGGATTTAAGGAAAGAACATTGTGTATTGGAGACCTTCTTCTTGTAACTCAGAATAATATGGTTTCTGGATTGATGAACGGCGACCTGGTCAAAGTGATTCAAATAGGCAAACGAGAGAAGAGAGCAGGTTTGTCATTTGTCTATGTTGAAGTGGAGTCTCTCGCAACTCACTGCTCATTCGGGCAGCTTCTAATTGAGGACATTATGTACTCTGGCGGCACAAATATCAGCCAGGATCAACAAACTCATCTTTTCATTGATTATCATGAAAGGATGAAAGAAAAAGGCATAAAGCAACGGAGCCAAAGATATAAGGATGGAATGATGAGCGATGCATACATCAATGCGCTCAGATGCGTGTTTGGCTATGCTTTAACATGCCACAAATCACAGGGAGGAGAATGGGATAAAGTATTCCTGATTATACCTCGTGGGCTTCCTTACAATAACCCTCGCAGTTACGCATATCAATGGGTTTATACTGCAATGACGCGTGCTAAGGTCGAGTTATATGTGTTAGATGATTACTGGATAAGTAATTAGAAGAAGAGTGCTAGCCTTTCTTATCTTACAACACACGGATTAAAATCATATTTGAATAGGGCAAATGGAACTTCAATAGTTTGCCATTGACCGCCTCCTATATCATTAGGAATATTGGCTTTCATCATCGATGCCGGTATAACAGCCAATCTGTCTTCTTCCCCTAGAAGCCAGAGATAAAAGAAATAGCGATCAGTGTTGTATCCACAAGAAGCGACGTTCCACTCATTCCTGGTGATGATCATTTTAGCCTCATCAATGCTTTTGAGCGAACTCTTTACTTCAATGAGGATTGACTCGCTAGAATTCTCGTTCCTTATGGAAGAAACATCGAAGCCGGAATAATTGCTATCAATGGACTCCCAGTGCGGTTTAGCCTTAGTCCTAAACTCCTCATAAGCTAAAGTCTTGCGCTCTCCATCTCTTCCAATGTCTTCAAGTATATCTTGTTTTTCACTGCGGAAAAGAAGCGCCACTCGATCCCACCAATTAACGATATCGTTTTCAGTCGAATCCATAAGACCGGCTTCAGTAAAACATCTTTTTTCGTCGTTGGTCATAAAAAGGTATGCCTCTTTACGTCCATTAGGAATCATATTCGACCACGCCGGACGACATACCGAAATATAATCATACAGAGCCAACCTCCAGAGGCTCGCTGGAATGCTTGTTCCTCTAAAAGACGATATCACATCATCCCCGTGATCTGTGAACTCGATTTCACCTGCCTTATTATCTATCCATCCGCACTGGAGAGCGAAATCGTAGGCGGCCCGCTTATTGATTCCGTAACTAACTGACAAATGGTCGACATCAGTGAAGGTCTTGCAATTAAAGGCCTTTATTGAAGAGAGGAGAAGCAGCGTTTCCGACAATCTCCCTATGGATATGTAGCTCCTCATAGCGAGATGTCATTAAAATAACGCTGGATGGACTCTAAATCTGACGCTGAGATCATATCTTCGTCCGGTTCGTAGTCTACATCATATTGGACTGTACCTATGTCGAGAGAAGAGTCATTCAAGGCTCTCGACATCGCCTCGACCTTTCGCTCAAGCCTGATTTGAACGAGTTCATCAATACTGTTCTCGCATTCAATGATCTCTACAATAGGCGTCTGATCAGATTTTAAACCCAAACGATGTATTCGGTCTTCTGACTGCAGGTAATGAGCAGCATTAAAAGAGCGATCCACATAGATAGCATATTGACAAACCTTGTGGAGACTTATTCCTTCAGAAGCGGCAGCCGGATTTGCGACCAGAACCATTTTGTTAGGATTCTGATGAAATTGCTTGATTTTCCACTCCCTTGTATCATCTTCATCTTCGTCCCCAGCATCAACACCTCCATGAATGAAATCAGCGCCGATATCTTTCAGACGACCAGCAATGAGTTCAACGTTCTCAACGAACTGGGACCAAATAATTACTTTCTTCCCTTCACTTGCCAACTCCCTAGCTCTCTTGCATGCATAATCAATCTTTGGCCCAATATCCTTTGCTAGCAAGTCTCCAAATTTCGGATCAAAGATATAATCGATATCCCTCGCTAGTAGCGCCGGGTTCGAAACGAACTGCATTACCTTCATGATTTTCTTGTTAATCTCCCTGAGAGATGCTTTTGAAATATCTGAAAGCAAAGGAATTAATTGGCGCTTTGTCTCGGACTTAATGGATTGATATATCTCTGATTGGAGTGGGCCCATCTGTAGTTTAACCAATCGGTGTTCTACAGCAGGAATCCCAAGTTGACCGCTTGTTGTCCTTACATATATGGGTTGAACAAGACTTATCGCATTGGATTCATCCACTCCTTTATCGGGATAAAGGAAAGAGAACTGGGGTAATAAATCTTTGATGCTTTGGGGCATTGGCGTACCACTCATAACCAATTTCCTCTTTGGAAGGAAAGATGATCGTAATATGGCCTCTGCACTAATTCCACCTGTTCCACTTTTTATCCTATGACTCTCGTCAAGGAACATAAAGACCTCGTTTCTGTCAAGAAAGTCATTTATGAGGTCTGATACTCTAGGATACTGCTGGTATGTAATAATGGCAAAGCGTGGATTATTTCTTAACGCCTGTCGAATAGCTATTTCGCCACCCCGTAGTCTGACGAAAGAAAGGCTGCTATCATTGCAACAATCCAGTAATTGTTCATCCCACGCGCCGAAAGCATTTTTAGGCGCCACAACTAGCAGCTTATCAGTAGGTAGGGCATTTAGAAAGAAATAAGCTAATGCTTCTGTCGTTTTACCGGCACCAGGAACAGAAAAAGTAGCTCCAGCCGGCAAAGGACCGAGCTTACAGAGATTGTTCAGCTGATTGTCCGTCAGAGTTCTTTGAAACCCGACTTTCTTTAATGTCTCTCGGACAAATTCCGGGGAAAAAGGCTCTTTATGGATGGCAGCATTGTAGGACTGCTCATTTGCCTGTTTTAAGAAAGCCTTTATTGAGTCAGATAGATGAATCTTAATGTTATGGTTTACTGCATAATTAGCAAGCAAACCCCTTATCTCAATAAAACGATTGATTGGGACAAGAATATTATCGCCGTCCTGCCTTATCCCAACAGTCTTTTCATATAATGTACTGGTTATGACATTCCAATGCCACTCTTTCTTTTCCAGAGGAGAAATCGTGACTATGCGATAATGAGGATCGTAGTCAATTGAAATTCTCATTTTTTCTCAGAAAGCCATTTCCTTAGATAATCAATTCTTTTTTGGATTTCATCAAGTTGATTAGGTATACCTTCGGTGTTCGTGTTCTCGTCAAGACCATTATTGATCGCGAAATCAAGGTCTGAGACAATTTTCGAGAGACGACCAGTAAGGAATATCGCTTTATCCTTTTCGTTCTTTAGTGCCTTCTGAGCATCGATGATCTCCCCAATTTTCTCATGCTGAATCTCTGCTCCATTTTCAATTGCCGTTGATACAATACCTGCTGAATCTTGAGTAATTAATTCGCCACCTGAAAGAAGCGAGGCTGAATCGTCATCTTCGTCTGTATCTTGTTGCGAGTCAGTCGGTTTTTCTTCTGCAGAATCTTTCGGAGTATCTTCTGCTGGCTTAGGCACAACATCTTCAGCAGGTTTAGCCATCTTTTGGGCCATCTCTGCAGCAATGACATCAATATTCTCTGCGTATTGCTTAATCGTATTATACAGGCGGTCTCCAGGTGCGCCATCTAGAGATTCTAGATTCTTCGTGATCAGATCAAATGCAAGCTTCTGGAAGAACTCTTTCAGATTGGGATCCAGAATCTTTTTACTTCCTGTAACTATTGACTCAAAAGCATATTGTGATTTATCTAAGCGGGACCATTCATTTGGATGCCCAATCTCTTCTAAATACAATTTGGCAATACGTCTAGCTTCGATAAGCTCCAATAGCTTCTTTTTGGTCATATCGAAAGACTTCGCCACATCTCCATCTCGTTGACCATTTTGAAGATCCGTCTCCGCCATCAACGCCTTAGTATGCCAACGATACTCTGCCCTCATCGTCTTGAGTATCTGCAGCTTCTTTTCAATGTCAAGGATGCCTTTCTCATCCATCTCCGGCAATACTGCAATTTGAATGGTTTCAAAAGACTTATACTTTGCCTTATCGCCATAGTAAAGCATTCTCCAGGCGCACAAACGTCTGTTACCATTTACTACGACTCCAGTGTTAGTACACAAAATTGGATCTACCTGTTCCAACTCTCCGCTTTGGAAGCTGGATAATAAATCTTCATCCCTAACAAGTTGTTTTAGAATCTCATGTTGAGCCTTTTGGGCATCATAAGAATCATTATCGGCGGTAAATAAATCGCGTGGGACATCCGGGTTCAGGGTGAGATACTCTAGTTGAGCGCTTCTTGTTCTTCCGTTTGCCAACCTGTAAACGGGGAATTCAATACGCACTGAAATCACTGGGATGCTTCTACGGCGTCCCATAATCTCAATTGTGTAGTGAGATTCGGGCGATTGAATCTTCTTTGTGATCTCTTCTTTTCTTTGGATAAGCGGGAATCCAAAATTGTTGAACGAAATAGTTTCCATGGAGACTAATTATAAAAGCCGATGACAACAAGGGGCATAGTAATAACTTGGCTGAATATCTCTAATTCTCGTACGAGTCTTTCGTACGTGGCAGCATTGCATGTATATTGTCTAGCGCAGTCAGAGGTTGCGACAACTATAATACCTGCTTTAATCCTATCATTAACAAACAATGCCTGAAGCTTCATAAGGTCTGCATAAACGCGGCTCACATTGCCTGTTTGCATGCATAGGCCGACATCGTCCTTTTTTGCAGTGATACTGATATTGGACCCTCGAGCAAGCAAAAGCTTATCCGACCATCCTTTAACCTGAAGATCGGCTAAAACATCCTGCCTAATATCGCTTATCTCATAACGTTCGACTTTCTTTTCAATCTTAGAGAAGGCGCCTCGGATATCAGAGATATGAGACTCTGACACAATGTCTACTCCGTTCCTATGACTGCTTATTAATACGTTCATAATGCAATTACTTCCATTCGGCTGGGATTTCAGACAACCTGCTCTTAGAGGGATCGTAGAGAGGTTTGTCGGCAGGACGATACTTAATTGTTCCCTGGAGGGATTCTTCAAGACGCTGCTGCCCAACCTTGATATAATCTGGGACAATCTCACACCCCCAGAATGATCTTCCATTTGATAAGGCAGCGACTCCAGAAGAAGCCACTCCGGCAAAAGGATCGAAGACTAAGCCGCCAGGCTCAGTCATAGAAAGAACAAGCCTTTCAATAAGAGCTACCGGGAACTGGCACGGATGAATGGTTTTCTCAATATGATTACTCTTCACATTGGGGATTTCCCATACATCCTCAGGATTCTTTCCAAGTGGATTTCCTGATAGTTTCCCTTTGTTCGGTCCCTTGAAATAGCGTTTTCCGGGATACTTTGAAGGTATTCTAACGGGGTCTAAATTGAAGAAGTAATCATCTTGTTTTGTGTACCACATAATTACTTCATATCGGCCACTAAATCTTTTTTTCGAATGTAATCCATGGCCAAAATGCCATACAATTCGATTCCTTAGTTGCATGTTCAACTCCTTGAAAATCGGAGCTAATTCAATGTCTAGAGGAGCGATTTCGCCGTTGTTAATATAATTTCCAACCTCCCAGCAGATACTGCCCCGCTCTTTAAGACGAGGGTATATCTTCTTGATGATGCGCCTTTGCCATTCAACATATTCGGACAATGGCATTCTTTTTTCGTACTCTTTTCCAATATCATAAGGAGGAGATGTGACCACTAAGTCAAATAATGGTTCCTCAGGAAGATTATCTAGTACTTTCTCTACGTCAAGCGCAAATAAAATATTCTCCTCAGGGGATGCTGAAGAGATTGCTTTCTTGGTTTTAACAATCTTAATATGCTTTGTATCGCACATATAACCCGCCATAAATAGGTTGGTTGCAAAAAAACTGTATGGATTTCGCTTAATCAGACAAATTTACGAAATTTTGCCGAATAAGTTATAAAAAAGAGGACATTGGGGAAAACATATTTTTACAAAAACCTATTCACCAATTAGTTAGGAGGAAAATCGTAATGTCAATTTGATAATGCTATTTCCGCTACGGCGGCTTCTCTTCCTCCGTCTTCTCGACTCTTTCCGCCCCCAAAAACTCCATATCCAAATCTTGAATCAGAGCCTCCAACTCATCATGGAATTCCGGGGAAACGTAGCGAGCGGCCTGGAGGAAAGCGGCGCAGTGCTTTTTCACCGGCTCTCCTGGTGGGTGGACCTTATTGCGAATCAGCCAGTCGGCAATATCAATGTGCGCTGCCAGGTCTTCTGCCGTGGCATTCTGGTTCAAAATGGGGCTGATGGTTATCCCAAGTTGCGGATAGGACGCAAACTTCCTGGACCAGTCTTCGTAGCCGTCGATGTCGGGGAAGGCGATAATCTTCCGCCCCTGCAGCACCAGCAGCCGGTCGTTGATACAGGACTTGCCGCCGGTGGCTAGCCAGAGATACTTCGGCATAAGCCCGGCGCAAATGATGCTGGTTTTCTCACTCTCCACCAGCGCTACCGGCTTCTTGGGATAACGTGGCAGCAGATGCTCGCCAAACAGGCACTGTGTCAACTCCCAGTCGGCCGGTAGCATACCGGCTTGTTTCATCATTGAATGCACCCAGGTAATGCGACCGGGGACGTTCGGGTCTTTGATCCGGTGCCCGGTCTCCGGGTCGTACATCATAATCTTCCCGGTGCGGCAGCAGCCAAGACTTGGGTGTCCACTCCGTCCACAGCGTCCGTGGCGTCTTCGCCGTCTGCTGTGGACACGGATCTAATCCGGAGCGCAATCTTGCCAACCATAGACTTTGAAATACCCAGGATTTTGGCAATCTCGCGATAGGATTTCCCATTGTCCAGCAATTCTTTAGCATTTCAGTCATGAGTGTGAAAAAAACATGGCCATTATTGATGAGTATCTTCATAGTTTGCATCTTTAATCTGAACACAAGATGAAGATAATATCTGGAAATACCTATATCCAGGAATTTCCATTATATTTGTACCCGAAGTCCATAGCTATGGGCTTTTAATAACGCACTGTCCTGGGAACTAGCCTCTGGTGGGTTCCCAGGCTTTCCTTCAGAGGGTTTGAGCCAATAGAAAGGATGTAGCCAAGATGTAGCCAACTTTTGAAAAAGAAAAGGCCCTACAGATAGCTGTAGGGCCATTTTCAGCGGTGCGGACGAGGCTCGAACTCGCGACCCCCGGCGTGACAGGCC
>JAEEGL014356764.1_pt1 | contig 14171 bp, 14 predicted proteins | sample 9134231 | NCBI WGS metagenome assembly JAEEGL01 (sample SAMN16246548, study PRJNA631951) | gut metagenome | biome: gut microbiome; feature: rumen; material: fiber-attached | host: Bos | place: Iran: Karaj | collected 2018-10 | reverse complement strand
TCATCCGTTCTTTCGTCCCGAAGAATGATCTTTAAACCTTTCGTTAAGAAAGCCATTTCGCGGAGACGCTGTTTCAGAACATCAAATTCGAATTCCGTAGTCTCCGTAAAGATAGTGGCATCGGGTTTAAAAGTAACTTTTGTACCGGTTTTTCCATCTTCACAGGTTCCGATCTCTCTTAAGGGATAGCAGACATGTCCTCTTTCGTAACGCTGCTCGTAGATCTTACCTTCCGTATAGATGTTTACTTCAAGCCAGTCGGAAAGTGCATTAACAACGGAAGCACCGACACCGTGCAAACCTCCGGAAACCTTGTATCCCCCGCCGCCGAATTTTCCGCCGGCATGAAGAATGGTAAATACAACTTCAACGGCGGGAAGTCCTGCTTTATGGTTGATCCCAACAGGTATCCCCCGTCCGTTATCGATGACGGTAACGGAATTATCGGGATTAATGGTTACATTGATAGTATCACAGTATCCCGCCAATGCTTCATCGACGGAATTATCCACGATTTCATACACGAGATGATGCAGACCGCGGCTTGCCGTAGTTCCGATATACATACCGGGACGTTTACGCACCGCTTCAAGACCTTCAAGGATCTGTATATTATCCGCACCGTAGTCGTTCTCTACCGGTGAGATATCCAGGGTATCCTTCTGATCAAAAATCTCATCATTCAGTTCAGCCATACTTCCTCCATAACCGAAACTACACAAGGAAATCAGGAAACAAGCTCTGCGCTTCCTTCCGTAACCTTGTAAGTCCTGTTTATCTTAAAGTTATTATTGACAAAATCATCCAGCCCGGTACAGGTTATGATCGTCTGTACATCTCCGATACAATCAAGAAGATAATTCTGTCTGTTGGAATCCAGCTCCGACAGAACATCATCCAACAGCAGTACCGGAGTATCGCCGGTGATCTTTTTCACAAGTTCTATTTCGGAAAGCTTTAACGATAAAGCTGCCGTCCTCTGTTGCCCCTGGGATCCGTATTTTCTGATATCAATATCATTTACGATAAATGAAAAATCATCCCTGTGGGGTCCCACTGTAGTCATTTTTGCACCGATATCTCGATCTCTGGCACTTCTGATCTTATCCGGATAATCTGAAATCTCAACATTCGGTTCGTATTTGATCTCAATCTTTTCCCTGCCGCCGGAAAGCTTTTTGTGATAATCAAGAATGATCTCACTTAACTGATCGGCAAAATCCCTTCTTCTTTCCATGATCTTGCTTCCATAGGATACAAGTTGGGAATCCCAGATATTCAAGGTTTCCTTTAAGCCGGGATCAAGAGAGATATCTTTTAAAAGTTTATTTCTCTGATTGATGATCTTATTGTAATTGTTCAGGTTATACAGATAGAAACTGTCAAGCTGACAAAGTTCCATATCCGCAAATCTTCTTCTCTCCGCAGGGCCGTCCTTGATGATACTCAGATCTTCGGGAGAAAAGAATACCACATTAACGATCCCCAAAAGTTCGGAAGCTTTTTTTATCTTATTTCCGTCAATGGCAATGATCTTTGTTTTGGAAGGACGCAGATGCATATCGATCCTAGTTTCGATATTATCTTTTTCTATGATCGTCCTTAAATGAGCTTCTTCCTTTCCGAAACCGATCACTTCTTTATCTTTGCTGCCCTTATGTGATTTTGTGGTAGAAGATAAATATAAAGCTTCCAGTATATTTGTCTTACCCTGGGCATTATCTCCGAAAAGAACCGTTGTTCCTTCGTCAAAAGAAATATCAAGCTCTTCGTAATTGCGAAAGTCCTTTAAAGAAAGAGACTTTATGATCATGCTGTAACCTTAATCTTCTTATCTTCAAATTCAAAATGATCCCCCGGAAAGAGTTTTTTTCCCCTTTGAAGACAAACTTCCCCGTTTACTTTTACAAGTCCTTCGAGGATCATCACTTTGGCTTCCACACCGGATCCTACACAACCGGAAAGTTTCAAAGCCTGTCCGAGTTTAATATGATCATCTCTGATCCTGATCTCGTCCGTCATTATGAAACAGTGGTAAAGTTTACAGGAAGAACCATGTAAATATAACTTTCTTCCGGGTTTTTGATAAAACAGGGTGCTTTCGGATTAACGAGATAAATATCTATGGATTCATCCTCGATCACTCTTAATGCATCCATCAGGAATTTTGGATTAAATCCAATCATCAGATCCTTTCCCTGTTTTTTGATCATGATCTCTTCGTTCATGCTTCCTACAGTAGAACTGATCTTCAGCTCGATACTCTCATTCCCTATATTGATGATGATGGGCTTTTTATCTCCTTCTTTCACGAGCAGAGTAGCTCGATCGATGGATTCAAGAAAATCTCTCTTATTTACCGTGATCTTTGTTTCATAGTCAGATGAAAGCATCTGATCGATCTTAAAATACTCTCCTTCGATTAGTCTTGAAACAACGGTGGTCTTATCAAATTCGAAAATAATATGTTTTCCCGTAAAGAAGATCCTCACATCCTTATCCGTATCTCCTGAAAGGATCTTGCTGATCTCATTTAAGGTTTTACCCGGAACGATCACTTTTTTATTTGAATAACTGTCTTTTAAGGCTATTTTTCTGATAGAGATACGATGACCGTCCAAGGATACCACTTTCAGTGAATTCCCGTTGATCTCAAACAATTCACCGGTCATGATCTTGTTATTGTCATTATCCGCAATGCTGAAGATGGTCTGCCTGATCACTTCCTTTAAGGTGAACTGAGATACCAGAACGGAATCCAGTCTTTCCACTTCGGGAAGATAGGAAAACTCATCCGCAGGTTTTCCGATGATCGTAAATTTTGCTTTATCACAGTTGATATATGTCTTTAATGAAGAATCACATTCAATGGTCACATCGCTGTCCGGAAGTTTTCTTACAATGTCAAATAAAATTTTGGCATCCAAAGCAATCTTACCTGCTTCCTTTATGGTTCCGGAAATAATGGTCTCTATTCCGATCTCATTATCATTGGCGGTAAGTTTGATCTCATTATTGGTAGCATCGATCAAAATACATTCCAGGATCGACATGGTCGTTTTATTCGGAACGGCTTTTGAAACAATGTTAACTCCGTTTAAAAGATTTGCTTTCGTACATACCAGTTTCATTGTGCAATAATCCTTTCTCTTCTTTCGCGTACGCGTATGATAAAGATAATAATGATTAGGAATCCGTCGTCATAATCATAAGGTAAAAGAATATGTGGACAACTAGTTAATTATAGCATTTTTAAGGTCTGATTAAAATAATAACTTCGTGGATAAACCACATATTTTATGTGAAGAGATTGTGTATCATGAAGGGTTTATTTTTTTCTTCAAAATGTCGATGGTGGAAGCCAGATTGCTGTCCACAGCAATATCCTCAGTAATTTTTTTAATTCCGTGGATAACCGTCGTATGATCTTTTTTATTCAGGAACTTTGCAATATCCTGGAGACTCTTATCGGTCATTTCCTTACATAGATACATGCAGATTTGTCTCGGAAGTACAAGGTCGGCCGTTCTTCTTTTTGAAATGATATCTTCTTCCGAAATATTAAAGTAATCCGATACAAAATTAATGATGGTCTTCGGCGTGATCTCGTTGGAACGATCAGGATTGATAATGTCTTTTAAAGCTTCCTCCGCAATATCCATGGAAATATCCACTTTATTTAATTTAGAATATGCGATCAGCTTGTTATATGCTCCTTCCAGTTCACGGATATTGGAAGTGATATTCTGAGCAATATAATCAAATACGGCGTTATCGATCTCTTTTCCGTAGTTTTCCGCATTCTTTTTCAGGATCGCCATACGGGTTTCGTAATCCGGAGTCTGGATATCTGCGATCAGTCCCCATTCAAATCTTGTTCTGAACCTTTCTTCCAGCGTTTCCAGTTCTTTAGGAGGTTTATCGGAGGAGATGATGATCTGTCTTCCTGAAGAATGAAGCTCGTTAAATGTATTGAAGAATTCCTGCTGTGTACTTTCCTTACCGATAATATACTGGATATCATCGATCATCAGTACATCAACGGAACGGTATTTATTACGCATTGCGCTTACTTTTGAAGCATTACCGGAACGAACGGAATCGATCACTTCATTGGTAAATGCTTCCGATGTCACATAAAGTACTTTTGCCTTCGGATTCTGATCCAGAATAAAATGTCCGATGGAATGCATCAGATGTGTTTTTCCAAGACCGGATCCACTGTAAAGATAAAGAGGATTATAGGTAGTTCCGGGAGATTCCGCTACCGCAAGAGCTGCGGAATGGGCAAATTTATTGTTATTTCCTACAACAAATGTATCAAATCTGTATTTTGAGATCAGATTTGCATTTTCATAATTGATGTTATAAACCTTATTGTTTTCCGAAGTTCTTTCGTTTTTATCAAAGTCCTTCAGGATAAAGGAAATTTCAATCTCTGTATTTTCATTAAATGCGGAATTGATGAATTCCGTAATGGCTACCTTAAAATACTGTGTATATTTTTTCGTAATATAATTGATGGCCTGATCCATCTCAACGAGAATGTAGACCGTATTGTTCTTATATTCGCTGAATCTCAGGGATTTAATCCATGTATTGTAAGATACATCCGAAAGATCATATTCTTTACGGATGTTTTCTTTAATGTTTTCGAAGTTGTCTTCCAGATACCGGTTGAGTTTAGAATTATTCATTACTGTTACGAAGATCCTTTCCCTTGACGACCTCTGTATCATATACTAAAAGTATCGAAATTTCAAATAACGGAAAGAGTCCCGGAGTGTTAACATAAGTATTTTTCATAATGTAATTTACGTTTTTACCGGTGTAAAACTTTATCACCGAAAAAGAGATTGATAATTTGACGGAACCATTACTTATCCACTTTTATCCACATAGTTATCCACATATTGTGAATAAATTTATGTAAATTTATGAGTTTTGTAGTTATCACAAGATTTTGTATTTTATATCATCTTTTAACACCATATATAGAATAAAAAAAAATATGGATTTTTTCCTGTTTTTCGGGCACCATTTTGCTTGACATTCTTTGATTTCATCAATTATAATCGGTTTGTTATTTTCCTATAGAAAAGGAGGTGCAGACCTATGAAGATGACTTTTCAGCCGAAAAAAAGACAGAGGTCTAAGGTACACGGTTTCAGAGCCAGAATGAGTACCCCGGGCGGTCGCAAGGTTTTAGCTGCTAGACGTGCCAAAGGAAGAAAAAAATTGTCAGCATAGGCCACTTAAGCAAGTGGCTTTTTTTTCGTAATGCAATATACGGATAAATTACGAAATACGGCACAGTTTTCCAATGTTTACAAAAACGGAAGATCCAAAGCAAATCGCTATCTTATCATGTATATTCTGGAAAATAACACTCCGTTGAACAGACTTGGAATCAGTGTCAGCAAAAAAGTAGGAAACAGTGTGATCCGCCACAGAGTAAAAAGGCTGATCAAAGAAAGCTACAGACGCAACGAAGGTATGTTTAATAGTGGTTTAGACATTGCGGTCGTAGCCAGAGGCGGTGCCTCATCCGTTTCTTATAAGGAAGCGGAAAGTGCTTTACTACACCTTTGCCGGCTTCATCATATGATGAAGTAACCTGATCCTATGAAACTTGTTTTGATTTATTTGATAAAGTTTTACAGAAAATATCTTTCACCGTTAAAAAGTACAAAATGTCCTTATATACCGACCTGTTCCGAATACGGTCTTGAGGCGATCACAAAATACGGTGCTTTAAAAGGAGGGCTTCTTGCGCTTTGGCGCGTATTAAGATGCAATCCTTTTTCTAAAGGAGGGTACGATCCCGTACCTTGATTTTTTGTAGACACGCTTAAGAAAGGAGCGTTTCATTGACAGGAATTTTATTAACCACCTATCAGGGAAAGATCCTCGGTCCCATCGCCAAGTTTATTCTCGGACCGATCATCAATGCGATCTTCGTATTTGTTGATAAGATCCTCGGTAATTTTGACAGCGGTCTCATCGGAATCGCTATTATCCTGTTTACGATCGTGATCTATCTGTGCCTGATGCCTTTGACCATCAAACAGCAGATGTTCTCCAAACTCTCTGCCAAGATGAATCCGGAGATTCAGGCGATCCAGGCTAAATACAAGGATAAAAAAGACAATGATTCCATGATGGCCATGAATCAGGAAACGAAAGCGGTATATGCCAAATACGGTGTTTCTCCCTCCGGTTCCTGTGTTCAGATCCTGATCCAGATGCCGATCCTTTTTGCCCTTTACCGGGTCATTTATTCCATGCCGGCTTATATCCATACGCTGTATGTGAAATTTGAAGTTCTGGCTAATTCCGTGATCGCAAACGGACTTGTGGAAGAGATCAAGACTCTGAAATCGGCAGCCCCCTATCTGAAAAACTTTGAGATTGAGGGAAATCAGGTCAATGCAGTCATTGATGTTCTTAACAGCATGAATGAAGCAGATCTTACCAAATATGCGGGAACATCGGCGGATTGTATTGAGGCTTTGAATAAGATCAAGGAATATAACTATTTCCTTGGCATGAATCTTTCAAATTCTCCTTCCAACATCATTTCTTCCGCCTGGAATAATGCGGACGGAAAACAGTGGGGATTGATGATCGCTGCCATCATGATCCCGGTTCTTGCAGCGGTAACGCAGTGGCTTAATGCCAAGCTGATGCCCCAGCAGGCCACAGACAATAACCAGAATCAGTCGGATTCGGCTTCATCCATGCAGCAGTCCATGAAGATGATGAATACTTTTATGCCCATCATGTCTGCGGTATTCTGTTTCAGTTTTTCAACCGGTGTGGGTATCTACTGGATCGCAGGTGCGGTGGTACGAAGCATTCAGCAGGTTGTGATCAATAAACATATCGATAAGATCAATGTGGATGAACTGATCAAGAAGAATGCGGAAAAAGCAAAGAAGAAACTGATCAAACAGGGGATTGATCCTGATAAGGTGAACAGTTATGCCAGGGTAAATACCAAGAATATTGCTTCTCCTTCCCAGAATAAGCCAAAGAAATCCATGTCCGAAAAGGCTAATGTCAAAGCAGTATCCAAGAATTCCCAGGATAAGGCGATGAAGGAAGCGGAAGACTATATCAGCGGTGAAGGATCAACCAAAAAATACAAGCCCGGCAGTATTGCCGCAAAAGCAAACATGGTACGGGATTATAACGAGAATAACAGATAAGGGAGAGAAAAAATGGAGTATACGGAATTTAACGGAAAGACAGTAGATGATGCAGTGATCGAAGCATGCACGAAACTGATGATCACAAGAGATAAACTGGAATATGAAGTAGTTGATGAAGGTAATTCCGGCTTTTTGGGTCTCGGCTCCAAACCGGCCGTAATCAAGGCCAGGGCAAAATCCGGTGTTGACGGTCTTGTAAAGGATTTCCTTGATGATGTATTCCGTGCAATGGGCATGGAAGTTACCGTCGATGTTAAATATGATGAATTCGATAAGACCATCAATGTGGAATTAAGCGGTGAAAACATGGGCACTCTCATCGGCAAGCGAGGCCAGACTCTGGATTCTCTGCAGTATCTGGTTAATCTTGTTGTCAATAAGAATACCGAAGAAAAGATCCATGTAAAAGTTGATACCGAGGATTATCGCCGTCGTCGTCGTCAGACACTGGAAAATCTGGCCAAGAATATGGCTTCCAAAGTAAAACGGACCAGACGTCAGGTTGCACTGGAGCCCATGAATCCCTATGAAAGAAGAGTGATCCATTCCACGCTTCAGAATGACAAGTTTGTAACAACGCACTCCGAAGGAGATGAACCTTTCCGTAAGGTTGTGATCACATTAAAAAAATAAATGAATCATGATACGATCTGTGCCATAGCAACGGCACTATCCGCTTCCTCCATCGGGATCGTGAGGATCAGCGGACCGGATGCTTTATCGATCGCCGATCGGATCTTTATAAGTCCGGGTCAAAAACATCAATTATCATCCATGGAAAGCCATACCGTTCGTTATGGCTTTCTTTTCAATGGAAAAGAAATACTGGATGAGGTACTTCTTACATATTTTAAGGCACCGAGAAGTTATACGGCGGAAGATGTGGTGGAGATCAGTACTCACGGCGGAGTTTATGTGGTGAAAAAGGCGCTGGAACTGATCATGGAAAACGGTGCCCGTCTTGCGGAACCGGGAGAATTTACAAAACGCGCTTTTTTAAACGGAAGGATCGATCTGACCAAAGCACAGGCAGTGATGGATATCATTTCCTCTTCTTCGGAAGCTGCTTTGAAATCTTCCGTATCCGTATTGCGGGGAGCTCTTTATGAAAAGATCCGTTCTTTCAGAGAGATCCTGCTTCATGAAACCGCTTTTATCGAGGCCGCCATTGATGATCCGGAACATTATGATCTTGAAGGTTATCCGGAAAGGCTTTTACCCGTGATCAATGAGGTAACGAATGAGATTTCCCATATGATCGCAGGATATGACAACGGAAAAAGGATCCGTGAAGGAATCAACACGGTGATCCTGGGAAAACCAAATGCGGGAAAATCTTCCTTATTGAATATGCTTGCCGGTTATGACAGAGCGATCGTAACGGATATCCCGGGTACTACGCGGGATGTGATCGAGGAAAAGATCAATATCGGAGAACTCAGCCTGAATGTGATCGATACCGCAGGTATCAGAAATACAGAGGATCGGATCGAAAAGATGGGTATTGAAAGAACGCTGCAGTATTCGGACCGGGCGGATCTGATCCTTTACGTTGCGGATTCTTCCGTATCCCTGGATGAAAACGATGACCGCATCTTTGATCTCCTCAGAGAAAAAAAGAGTGTGATCCTCTATAATAAAAGTGATCTTACATCCGTGCTGGATGAAAATGAACTTCGCCAAAGGATCGGCGATCTTTCCGTTCCTGTGATCAGAACCTCTGCGGTTACGAATGAAGGGGTTGAAGAACTGTATAACGCGATCCTTTCCATGTTCTTTAACGGTTCCATCGATTACCGTCAGGATGGGATGATCTCCAATCTCAGACAGAAAGAAGCTTTACAGAATGCATTGGATTCTCTGTATGAGGTCAGAAGATCCGCAGAAGATCATATGCCGGAGGACTTTTATTCCATTGATCTGGTTGCAGCTTATGCTTATTTGGGTTCCGTCATCGGAGAATCTGTTGAAGATGATGTTGTGGACAAGGTTTTTGCCGAATTTTGTATGGGGAAATAAGATTGCTTCCGAATAGAAACCAACTTGTGGAAAAAACTGACGTATGTGTCATTGGCGCAGGACATGCGGGATGCGAAGCAGCACTTGCATGCGCACGCCTTGGTCTTGAAACCGTGATCTTTACGGTATCTGTGGAAAGTATTGCCTTAATGCCATGCAATCCCAATATCGGAGGTTCTTCCAAGGGTCATATTGTTCGGGAGATCGATGCTCTCGGCGGTGAAATGGGTAAAAACATCGATAAGACTTTCATACAGTCCAAGATGTTGAACCGCTCCAAGGGTCCGGCGGTACATTCTCTGAGGGCTCAGGCCGATAAAGCCGAGTATTCAAAAGAGATGCGCAGAACGCTGGAAGATCAGGAGCACCTTACGATCAAACAGGCTGAAGTCTGTGAATTGTTGTGGGAAAAAAATGATGAGGGAGAAGCATCCTACAGGATCACGGGGTTACGTACTTTTACCGGAACCACTTATCAATGTAAAGCCATCGTCATTTGTACCGGAACCTATTTAAACGCCAGGTGTCTCACCGGAGAAGCCATCACCTATACCGGACCCAACGGCCTTCAGGCCGCTACCCATTTGTCCGATTCTTTAAGATCCATGGGAATATCCCTGCGCAGGTTCAAGACGGGAACACCGGCAAGGATGGATGGTCGTTCCCTGGATTATTCCAAAATGCAGGAACAAAAAGGGGATGAAAGGATCGTTCCTTTTTCTTTCAGCACGGATCCCGAAAGCATTCAAAAAGAACAGGTCTCCTGTTATCTTACTTATACCAATGAAGAAACACATAAGATCATACGGGAAAACCTTGACCGGTCCCCCATCTATGCCGGGGTGATCGAAGGAACAGGACCCAGATATTGTCCTTCCATTGAAGATAAGGTTGTTCGTTTTGCGGAAAAAGAGCGTCATCAGATCTTTATCGAACCGGAGGGACTTTCCACGAATGAAATGTATCTGTCGGGTATGTCCTCTTCTCTTCCGGAAGATGTTCAGCTTGCCATGTATCGTACGGTTCCCGGACTTGAACATTGTAAGATGGTGAAGAATGCCTATGCCATTGAATATGACTGTATCGATCCGAATCAGTTATATGCCACGCTTCGTTTTAAGGATGTGATCGGTCTGTATGCCGGCGGTCAGTTTAACGGGAGCAGCGGTTATGAAGAAGCGGCGGGTCAGGGACTCATTGCGGGGATCAATGCCTCCATGTTTGTACTTGGAAAAAAAGAGATCACCTTGGATCGTTCCGAAGCTTATATCGGTGTTCTTATCGATGATCTTGTTACAAAGGAAAATTTTGAACCATACCGGATGATGACTTCCCGTGCCGAGTATCGCTTATTGTTGCGACAGGATAATGCGGATCTGAGATTACGCAGGATCGGATATGAAGTGGGACTGGTTCCGGAAGATGCATACAGGAAGTTGTGTGAAAAAGAAACCCTGATCCGAAAGGAGATCGAAAGATTGAAAAACACCACGGTAGGTGGTTCCGCCAGGGTTCAGGAATTTCTGATCTCACATGACAGTGCTCCTTTGACCAAGGGTGCATCCATTGCCGATCTCATGGGAAGAAAAGAACTGGATTACAGAATGCTTTCATTCTTGGATCCCGAAAGACCCGAACTCAGTGATGAGATCATAGATCAGGTTGAGATCGAGATCAAATATGAAGGATATATAGAACGGCAGATGCGTCAGGTGGAACACTTCAAGAAGACGGAAAAGAAGATCATTCCCCCTGAGATCGACTATGATGATGTAGAAAGCCTTCGTCTGGAAGCAAGACAGAAGTTAAAGAAACTTCGTCCCGTTTCCATAGGACAGGCATCCCGGATCTCCGGTGTTTCTCCTGCAGACATTTCCGTGCTGTTGGTCTACCTCACAGCCATGGAAGGAAGAAATTGATCTGATCGGATGATATTATGACAAACGTGGATCTTACCTATTTAACCGAATCATTCCGATCATACGGGATATCTCTTACAGATATTCAGAAGGATCAGTTTGTTTTATTCTATGATCTGTTGGTGGAAAAAAACAAAGTCATGAATCTGACGGGGATCACGGAATGGAAAGATGTTGTAAGAAAGCATTTTATCGACAGCATCATGCTCTCTGGATTTGTTCCTGATATGACAGAAATGTCATTATCTGTAATTGATGTGGGAACGGGAGCAGGGTTTCCCGGAATCCCTCTTAAGATCGTTTTTCCGAATCTGAAATTAACATTATTGGATTCACTGAAGAAACGGATCGGATTTCTGGATGAAGTTATTTCCGCTTTAAGTTTGAAAGATGTAAGGACCGTACATGGAAGGGCCGAGGATTTTGGAAGGGATCATGTCTATCGTGAACAATATGATCTTGTTGTTTCACGTGCGGTAGCAAAAATGACATTACTGTCAGAATTGTGTCTTCCTTTTGTCAAAGTTGGCGGAGTGTTTGCTGCATATAAGACCGAAGATGGGATGGAGGAATGCAGAGATGCATACCCTGCTATTCGTATTCTTGGTGGGGACGATCAAAAGATCAGTATGGAAAAGTATACGCTGGATGGGTATGATGTAAACAGGGTGTACTTTATGATACCTAAGATAAAATCTACTCCCGAAAAATATCCCCGTCGTTCCGGTGTAATAGAAAAGAGACCGATCATATGAAAAATATCAAGGTGTTGGAAGACCTGTATGATTCTGCGATTGAAAAGCGGAGGGAAGCTCGTGAGAATATCATTGTTAACGAAGATCGAATTCGCGAGATCGATGAATTTTTAAATCAGGCAAAAGAGACAGAAGAAGATATCCGTTTGTTTACTCCACGTAATCTGGATGAAGCATTTACGAATCGTATACAAAGAGGAAATGATGAGCGTTCCATGCTCATCGAACGAAATGAAAATCTTTTTAATATAGTGAATGATCTGGATCAGCAGATCCGTCAGTTGAGAGAACTGATGGAGGATCTTGATTCTTCTGAAGAGAATCCTTCCAAGACTACTGTTTCTTTAAAAAATGTTGTGGAAGAAATTCTTGTAGATCAACCCAAGGATACCCCGGAAATCGTTGATGAGTCAAAATCCGGGGAACCTTCAGAGCTTGATGAGGTGATTTCTGATGATGATCTATACAACCGATTGGATGAATTACGGTACGATCTGGAGATAATCTCTTCCTATATGATCCAGGACAGTAATCGTGCAAAGATCGCTCTTGATGAATCAATCACCAAATTGAACGATCTTTTATCAGATTGTTTCACGTGAAACATTTTATTTCTTTCATATCATTATCCACAAGATTTTGTGGTCATATTCTTTCTCAAAATCATGATTTTGTATATTTTCACGTGAAACATTTTATGTGAACGCGTGAAACATAGCTCAATGTGATCGTTGTTCTATCAGGAACAGGATCATATAAGCAATGAAAGAATAGATGATCACAATTACATTCACAGCCAGATTGGGTCCAAGATGATCCTGTGATGGTGCATGATAAAGGATTGTCAGAAACTGGAACAGCGCGATGGTAATACCCACGGGAAGGATCATTTTACGCAGTAAATGAAGGATATCATGTTTGTCTTTCAGACCGCTTAGTAATACCAACGCAATACATGCTACCGTCGGAAGGATCAGGGACGGAAGATCCAGAAACCATGCAATTCTCATTTCCATACCCGTAAAGATCAGGATCAGGGTCATAAGTAAAAACAGGAATCCGAGTATTAATGATAAGAGGTTTTTCTTTTTGCTTGTTTGATTTTCTTTGATCAATGTCATCATATTCACCTCCGCTTTCATTGGATATTCTTCAGGTGAGATCCGTTCACAGCACAAGAATTCGTTTACGGATACGTTGAGTTCCCGACAGAGCTCGGACAGGATACCTGTATCCGGCATGCTGTTTCCGTTTTCCCATTTGGATATGGTCTTGTCACTGACACAAATACGATCTGCCAGTTCTTTTTGTGTCAACCCTGCTTCCTTTCTTAATGATTGTAAGAAATTACCGGCTTTTTTCTGATCCATAATACGTTTCCTCCTTACTATATGAATGAACCTAATTTCATTTAACAACTCCATGCCGTAGAGTGCAATCTACGATTCGGAGAATTGGAAGAGACATGGGATGTATGATAGAATGTGCTTAAATTTACATATATAAAGAGGTGAATTATGACTGGATATATGTCAGAAATGAGAAAGATCGTTGGTCATCGAACAATGATCCAGTGTGCCGCCAGTATCATCTGCGTGGATGGGTCAGGAAGAATATTGATGGGCAGACGTTCGGATAATCATATGTGGGGGTATTCCGGAGGATCCGTGGAGATCGATGAAAAAGTGGAAGATTGCGCTAAAAGGGAATTATTGGAAGAGATGGGATTGATCGCAAAAGACCTGGAGCTCTTTTATATAAATTCCGGACCGGAGACTCATTATATATATCCAAACGGTGACGAGGTATCTAACGTAGAGATCATATATATATGTAGAAACTGGTCAGGAGAATTGAAAACTTCCGATGGAGAGATGGAGGAACTTAAGTTTTTTGCACCGGAGGAGGTCGACCTTGAAGAAGTATCTCCACCTATCAGATGTGTTGTGTCAAAATATATTTCCACATATATAGGAAGATGAAAGAAAGGAAAAGATCCATGAACGAATATACCTATATGACGATCAGAGAAGATCCTCAGATGAAGGAGAAATTGGCTGAATGGTTTCATGAACAATGGGGTGTTCCGAAAGAAGCATATCTGGAGTGCATCTATGATTATCTGGAAGGAAATACGGAATACGGATGGTACTACTGTAAAAGAGAGAACAATATCGTTGGAGGATTGGGAGTGATCGAGAATGATTTTCATGATCGTATGGATCTGACACCGAATATCTGTGCAGTATATACGGAAGAACAGG
>JAEEGL012543589.1_pt1 | contig 14171 bp, 25 predicted proteins | sample 9134231 | NCBI WGS metagenome assembly JAEEGL01 (sample SAMN16246548, study PRJNA631951) | gut metagenome | biome: gut microbiome; feature: rumen; material: fiber-attached | host: Bos | place: Iran: Karaj | collected 2018-10 | reverse complement strand
TTAGACTACTCTTCAACTTCGATTTCCATGCTATCTGTTTCATCATCTATCTCTACGCCCTGGCTCTCTAAGAACCGTCTTGCTGCGTTTTTCAATTCCTCTTTTCTCTGTTCGTCTATCATGCGGGTTTCCTCCTACGCTGATTGAGAACATAAGCATAGCCCTTGATAATATCGTTCTTAAGATACCGCGCTGCTTCGCTGCGCTCCTCATCTGACAGGTTCATGCCGGATGAAATGCTGTCCTTCAAGCCAGACAGGACATTATTGATATCCATTAAACGATCTGACGGGCTTGTATGTGCCTGCGCGTCAAAATATCCGGGAAACATTGACGCAAGCTCTTCATACTTTGAGTCTATGCTTGTACCGGTTCGGCCTATCTTGATAAAATTTTCACTCGACCGGATATAACGTCTGTAGTCCGGTATATCATGCCTGTCGTACTCACTTATCGTGTATGTACCGTCCAATGCCTCACGAATTGCATTATAGTCCGCTTCCGCGCCGGGGTTACGCTCAACCATTCTGTCTACAAGCTCATCCGCAAGCCGTCCAACTTTAGCATCTGCGTCTTTTGACACTCTGATCTTCCAGCTTTCAAGGTCGATACGTATGCCGTTTGATTTATCCATAGCGGAATAGAAGTCAACTATCTTGTCCTTACTATCCGTTATCATTTCCAGGTCATACTGATCTACTATGCCGCGCGCTGTGTCGTACTTAGCACCACGGCCTCCGAATTTTTGTAAGTCGATTTCAAACATCATCCGTGTAGCTCCCCCGCCAAAACTCAAAACTGTTGTTACTGTCCTGCCGCTGCCCCATCCGGGGTATAGGGGCTTCCACAGATTATGCACCGTCCGTTATGCAGCGGGATCTTGCACCGCTTACACTTACGCCACTTCTTATGGAACGCCTCAATATGCACAAGCTCAATCCCGTACTCATAACACTTATCGGGGATATCTCCATACATCACGATCTTTGACGGACTCAACCGCTTCACCATTTCAGCAAAGCCCAGGTCAAACAGCCTTGCGCTTTCCTCATCATCCTGCGTGCCCACGCTGGATACAGCAACGATACTGTCTGTAGGCTCACCGTCAAAGCACCACTCGTAGCTGCTTTCATCCGACCACGAAATAGTAGGTATAACTATGATCCCGTATTCCTGCCAGTAAGCAGCGCACCAGTGTTTTCGATAATGATTCCATATCTGTACTGCTTTAGGAAAATCCGTATATGTTGAAAAGTCCGGCGCACAAACAACCTGAAACTTTCGTAGCATCTCCGCGTATCTGTCCGCGTCCGTCCATATCCGCATGAACTGATAATCGTCAAGGAAAAAATGAACTCCGTGCACGTCGGGATCTTCACAGCCCTTCGCATAGTTGAACCCTATCCAGTTATCAGGCAATATGTGAGCCTTTGCTATAATCGGTATATTGTAAGGACCCGCGCCCTCATATATCCTCTTTTGTAAATTCTCATAGTTGCGTATAATTCTGTAATTCTCACTCATATCAAACCAAATAAAAAGAGCCGTCACGGACAGCTCTGTATGTTCACGACCGGGTACCACGCACGGGGATAGAGGCTAACCCCTTTTATACCCGGTCGTTGAACGCTATGCAATTTTTGACACATACATCATATCATAAAAACACGAGACACGGGGGTACAATTTAAAAATGCCGTCAACCCGCATAAATACACGGCTCAACGGCATTTTTTATGTGTTTTTATTTTATCCAGGTATGCCCGCAATTCTGGCAAACGGCCTTTGTTTTGGTGATGATCTTTGACGCATTCACGTTAAGCCCGGATCTGTTCTTACCTCCGAGCATGATCTTGAACGGAAATGTAAATAACCATATTAACGGTTCAACAAACCATCCCAACGTGCACCAGTATAAACAGCCCTTCGATTTTTTAGGCTGCTGGATAACAACCTTGTTGGTACTCGCGCCCACACTCCCGGACTGTATGACCTGATAAGAGATATTGGTACTCTTACACTTAGGACAGGCGGGACCCGTCTGTGTATGGATCTGAGACAACGGATAACCGCAATTCGGACAGGCCGACGCAAGATCTGAAACGTTCTTACCGCATTCGGGACATTGTATCATTGCCATAATGTTTACCTCCTCTTTTGTTTTCTGCGTGGTTTTGGTTTTATTTTAGCTTATTCAGCAAATAGCTGTAAAGGTGTGATAGCACGGAACGGGTATAATCTTACCGCAAAATAGGGTACAAGCATAATCGTACCGGAAAATAGGAATAGCAGCAGTCAGCAGTGTGTTACGACAGCAACGGCGTGTTCGTCTGTGTAGCTATCGGCCAATAACTCAAAATTGGCGTTACTGTCCCCTGGGGCGCGGGGGCGGGGTATCAGGGGTTATGATAACACCCGCCGCGCTCCCGTGCCTCCCGGCTGCCTCCTCACTGCCTGCCCTTGCTCCACTTCTTACGGCTCCCGTCGTGTCCGTGGTGCTTGATGTAATAGTAACACCGCTTCTTTAATGCTTCCGTTTTGTATCCTTCGCCCATCTCAAACGCTACCTGCTCCCACGTCAGCCCATCAACAAAGCGCAAGGTCACGATCATTCTAAGCTCACTGTCATTGATCCCCGTTACATATCGCATAACCCTGTTACGCTCATGTATGCACTGGATCTGTAACGCCTTAGTGATAGCTTCCAGGTCAACTATCTCTGCTGCTATCTGTTCCGTCTGGCTGTCTGTATTGTTTGGGCTGTGCGGCATACCGGATAACTTAGGCGTTGTTGCTCCTATCTTAGCTCTAAGCTCTTCCAGTCTGCGCTTATTCATCTCTATCTCACGATTAAGATGATACACCTGTGATAGCTCTTGTACTGTCATCCTTATTAACCTCCCTCAACTGCTTCCTGCTGTTGCGCTCCATCTGCCTTAGTATAGCCTCGCGCGCCATCTGCTGTAGTATAGCCTTAGTCCTTCTCTTACTCTTAGTGCACGGCTTCCGGCAGTATTCATACCTGCGGCACTCTAAGCACTTACCCTCTAATAGCCACTGATCCGTTTTACTTCCTGTCATCTTCATCCCTCCAATCCTTTAAGACCTCTAACATTGATATTACATAGTCATACGCCTCTAATACCCTCTCTGTGGGCTGTACTAAGTCGCATATCGCACAATCCCGATCACATATCTTTGCTTCATTCCTATGCACACACTCACGCTCTACCTCCATTAACTTCTTGACCTCTTCTGGACTCATCATAACTACCCTCGACCACAATATATTGTGGTTGCTCCCCTTTCTTGTATTATTCATTTTGGCAAAAATCCCGCAAACCCTTGATTTTACGGCATTCTTGCATTTTACAACTATTCGCGAAAGAGATGTTTCGCGCATAGTTGATTACATACCGCGTGTTTTTATATCCTCTTTCGCTTTTTGGATCTTCGCTTTTAATGCTTCCAGCAACGCTTCCTGTGATCCGTCTTTGCATTCAAGCGACCTGATAACGTCCTCATCCTGTCCGTTCTGTACTATCAGTCTGTGCACTATAACCGGATACGGCTGTCCTTGCCTATGCAATCGCTTGTTAGCCTGCTGATACTCTTCAAGTGCCCACGTAAGCCCGAACCATATAATGTGATGCCCGCCCTGCTGTAAATTAAGGCCGTACCCGCACGACGCGGGCTGCGCAAGCATAATATCAATCTGTCCGGCATTCCAGTCATCCTGATCCTGCGCGTTCTGGTACACTCTCACCCGTAACGACTTAGGTAACGCTTCCAGGATACGCATAACATCATGCCGGAAATAGTAGTACACTATCGCGTGCTGTCCGTTAAGCTGTTCTATCGTTTCAAGCAACGCCTCTATCTTGCATTCGTGGATGATCCGCACAACTCCATCCTCATCATAAACGGCACCGTCGCATAGTTGCAGCAGCTTCCCGGTCAGTGTAGCCGCCGTTGTTGCCGTCACCACTTCGCCATCATCCACCTTAAGCAGCATATCTCTTTCCATAGTGTCATAGGCTTTGCGCGCTTCCTTATCCAGCACCACCGGGATATCCTCATAAATCAGATCCGGCAACTGTAAATAGTCCTCTGACTTCATAGATACGCATATATCGCTTATCTGCGCATATATCTCATCCTCTGCCCCTTCCCTGGGCGCATATGAAAAGATAGTAGTGCGGTTGCGCTTATCCGGTACAAAGTACATTTCACGATACGTGCTGATAGTCCTTCCGAGCCTCTTACCGCCGTCAAGCAGGAAAAGCTGTGCCCATAGATCTGTTAGACCGTGCGGGGACGGTGTACCCGTCAACTCAACCAGACGGTTGATCCGCGGACGCACCGCTTTGAGTGCCTTGAACCTCTTAGCCTGATGATTCTTAAAACTGCTGGATTCATCAAGCACCACCATATCAAACGGCCACTTATGCCCATAGTACTGAACAAGCCACTGCGTGTTTTCCCGATTTATCACATACACGTCAGCAGGCGTGTTAAGCGCGTCTGTTCTCTGCTTCAAGGTACCTATGCACAACTGAACCTTAAGCTGCTTAAGATGATCCCACTTTGCTACTTCCTTGCTCCACGTACCTTCCGCGACCTTCTTAGGCGCGATCACAAGGACCTTGCCAACGCACCACCTCAAATATCTAAGCTCATACACGGCCGTCAGTGTGATAACCGTCTTTCCAAGTCCCATATCAAGGAATAGCCCTATACTGTTGTCTCTTATGATCCTGTCAACGCAATACTGCTGATAAGGATACGGCTCAAATCTCATACTATCTCATCTCCCGTATACATCATCCGTGTAGCATACCAGATAACCCGATCCGCTTTCTCAATGCTGTCCACTGACTCAAACACCGTGAAGCCCATATGCGTAAGAACCGACTGCACGAACCGCTGTCGCGGGCGTTCCTTCTTCCCTGGGGCTTTCAGCTCCGCAAAGAATATGTGACCGCCGGGCAGCAGGATCATTCTGTCAGGCACTCCGGTATAGCCGGGGCTTTCCCATTTCAGGCATAGCCCGCCTATAGCCTTGATACCCTTCCGCAAGTGTTTCTCTATGTCTTTTTCAAGCACCTGTTATCCCTCCGAATTAAATTACGCGCGTAAGCGTGTCCATTCCCACACACGGTGTGCGGGCTTCCTCCTACAATGTCAGTTATATTTTTTCAACTACTGCTATCTTTCACTATTGACCTTTTCCACTGTTTCAGCTCCATACTTCCACGCCTCCATACTCCTCAAAAAATGCCCTCGCGCGCGTACGCGCGTTATAGAGTATGTGTGATTAGGGCGGATAGGGCGTTTAGAGGGTATTATTTCCCCCTATTCTCTCTAATTACTACCCCTCTATAGGAAAAAATTGTTAAATTGTTACAAAATCCCTACAAACCCAGTAAAATCAAGGCTTTCGGCTGTAACAATTACCTTGAAAAATTGTTACAAATTGTTTCAGATTGTTGCAAACCCTGTAACAATTCAAAAATTGTTACACCAATTGTTACAGAAATTGTTACACGCCACAAAGCCAGTATTCACGCGCCTTTCGGGGATTTTTTGCCAAATCCGCAAAAATAATTGTTACAAGAATTGTTACAGCCTTTTAAAGCCTCTCTGCGACCCATACGGCCGACCGAAACGGGATACCGCTTGCATCCTTCGCCAGCCTGTGAGTGACGCTAAAATATTATTTATCTCTCTGCTGTCTCTGTTCCCCGCACATAAATCTCTTATATTTCCGTTAAACAATTCGCACCATATTTCAGCAGCACATATCGTTTCACGCTCTACAAGCTGGTATTCACCCTGCACATTTGCGTTCCAATAATCCCTTCTACGGTCAAGCGGCCAGTCAAACCAGTCTGACGGGACGGGCTTATTGATAAAATCTATTATCAGTCCTTCACGCGGGGACGCTTCCCTGTGTCCTTCCTGGATCTTCTTTGCCTCTTCCTCGATCTCCCCGGATAAAAACAACGGCTCACCACACTGCCAGTACACCTTAGCCTCTGCCCACAACTGATCTATCTTGTCGTTGGTAAGCTCCCACGCCTTATAAGGATGATCTGCCATCCCTACGTCCACCGGCCAGAACCTACGGTTTCCGGTCGTATCCTGTAAGAAGTCCATCTGATTACAGGTCCCGAAAAAGACACAAGACCGGGGCTGTTCCTTCATATTCCTGCCATAAGCGGCACGGTATCTGTCAGCTCTTAAGCTCAAAAACTGCTTAATGCGTGCTACGTCCGTGCGCCTGAATGCGTCAAGCTCTGCTACTTCTACAAGCCATACCGCCGGTAAAAGCTCTGCGGCTTCCTTCCCTTCAAACGTCCTGATAGAATCATTGAACCATCCGCGGCTCATACGATCTAACAAAGTACTCTTACCTATGCCCTGCGGACCGCACAGGATAAGCATTGTATCAAACTTGCATCCGGGTGTCATAGCCCTTGCGATAGCTGCCGTAAAAATTTTACGGCATACTGCGCGGGTGTACGGCATATCCTTCGCTCCAAGATAATCAACAAACAAGGTATCAAGCCGCTGTACTCCGTCCCACGTCAGACTGTTGATGTAATCCTTCACCGGATTAAATGCGTGCCGTGTAGCGTGTATGTCCAGTGCCGCGTCAATGTTTCCCCTGCCTGTGATTGCGTAATACTTTTCAAAGAACCAGTACAGTCCGCTGTTATCTGTATCAGACCATAAGCGTCCGGGGCGGCTGTCCTCACTCGTATCCCAAGGCAGCCTGTCCAGAACTTCACCGCGGCCTGCGAACTGATTAAGCGCGAACTTACCTTTTACCATAGGATCATTGTCAAGGATAATCATAATGTTATTGATAGTCGGCTTTACTGCACCTTTGCCATCAACCGCAAGAGAAGCAAGCCAGGCTGTATCTTCCTCTTCCGGCGTGGTTGTAGGTGGCGTGTTCACGATATCCTCAAAATCTTTCTTAGCCTGTTCCCTGCGCTCCGTGACCGCACGTACTGCTGTCTGCGGATCATTGATAGCGAACTCGCACATAGCCTTATAAGAAGGTAAGCGGTTGTTGGGAGTGTCCGGCTTAACCCCGTCATCCTTATCACCGAACTTATGCAAACGCACAAGATCAAATGCGTTAACCAGCTTGTTTGAACAAGGATCTGTGGCGTGATGTGAGTAAAGGAACTTGCCATCTTGATATATAACCGCTCCACCGGCTGTAGATCCGTTAAGATAGGTGTATCTGTTTTCATCATTATCGACGGGCGCGTATATACCCGGTAAGAACTTCTCCATTGCCGTAAGCACGTTGTATTCCCGACAGAATATCCCGACCACACCGGGCTTCTCTTCTGGATCACCCTGCTTGACTGCAAGTTTCTGATAAGATATCGTTCCGGGAACTTGCGGCCATTCGTCAAAGTTTCTCCAGTCCGTGTAGGTATTCAGGATCCCGTCGGCACTCGCAAACGGCGCGTCCTTCGTCTTATACACGTACTGCCCGTCCACGCTGCACGACGGCCAGTACATAAGCCTATGCGCTTCAAACGTGGTAGGATCTGCCATCTGGATACCTATACTCTTTGCCAGATATCTCGCGATAGGCTCATATTCGTCTGCGGTTGCTGTACGATCAAGCGGGATAAGCACGCGCAAACGCGGACCTGTCTCTACGTGCTTACGTGTGCTGTAGACACAATAACTGCATCCGAGTCCGTCAACGGCTGTAAGAACTCCGTCGGTACCGTAAGCAGGGATGTTATCAAGATCCAGTGTAACAACGTCCCTGCCCGTCACTGCGCCCGCCTTACGGCGTTTTCCTGCAAGTGTACCTGCAACGAACCCGCCCACGTCCTTAAGCTCATCCTGCTGTGATTTGGGCAGTTTGTAATAATCTTCGATTGTCTCTGTTCCTCTGTTGGGATTTTTGAGCCGATCATACAGCTCTGATACGGTTAGTGCCTGGCCTTGCCAGTCGATAGCTTTTCGGCTTGCGCCGACTGATATTTGTATTGGTCTGTCGTATTTTAAAGTCATAGAATGATCCCCCATGCGTGATTATGGTTTTATTCTAAGTCTAAAGTTTTAGACTGTCAAGGGTTTAAAAAATTAGACGCAAAGGGTCAAAGCGTCAATACTCCTCTGATATACAGCTATATCTTTCTTAAGCATATTCAGGAATATCTGTCTTGCCAGCAAACCGTTTGGCTCTTTCAGGTATACTCCATAATGGTCTGCGCCTGCGTATGATACCGGAAACTCAACCTTCATATCATCCTTCGTTTCCAGCTCCCACGCTGTCATTTCCCCTGTCTTTATGTCCAGTCTGTACCCGTAAAGTATCATCATTACTCTCCTCTCTTACCTTCCATCCAAGAATAGTTTTCTTCGCTGCAACCTTTTCGCACTTATCTGTATAATTCAGGATCACCCTTCCTGTAAAAAACTTAAGGTATAGTGAAGTATAGCCAAGTCTTACTCCGCACTTAACACATATTTCTGGTGCGCCCTTCGGATAGATCTTCTTGCATTCCTTACATCTCTGTACTATTCGATATCCCTTCGTCATCCGTGTAGCCCTCCTCACATATCCCTTTTAGGAAAATACAGAATAACATCACCGTTCTTTAACCATATGGTTATTCCCTGACCTTCCACGTTCAATAGCGGCCGGTAGTCAGATACCTTTGCTTTGGGATGCCTTTTTCGGAAAAGGTTGAATATCTCTTCGTTTGTTAACCTATTCTCTTTCACTGTCTTATCTTCGCATTGTCTATACAAATCGGTCCTCTCCTCTCCACACCACAGATTTGTGCCATCTTCGGTTTCAATCGTTACAACACCGTCTCTAAACCGGTATCCCTTAACGATTTTGCCTTTTACCCATTCGCCGTTATAGAAAATTTCTGCCTTTTCGCCTACTGCATAGGGAAATTTATCTCTCATGGTATCCTCCTTATCATCACCTCATGCGAAAGCCATTTGCCCGCTTGACTGGATATAATAAATAGGGTTAAGCTGCCTCTCACCTACTTTAAGATATCCGCAATTTGCCTCTACCAACCTTTGAGCCATAATAGGCACAACACTATTCCCGATCCTTGCGACCTGTTCCTTTGTGGGATACGGCTTAAAGTGTATGTCCCTGTCAATCACATAATCTTTAGGGAAGCCCTGCGCAAGTTTAAGCTCCTGCGGCGTAAGCATCCTTAAGAAGATATCCAAAATCACGTACTCATTGCCCAGGACCGTAATAAGCGCAAACCGGTCTTTTGTAACTACTGTGTGAAGCGGATCTGATAGGCTCTGCCCTATGCCGCAACCGTAATACTCCATTATGAACTGTGATACCCACGTACATTTTTTAGCTGTCTCTTCATCCACGCCTGCGGCCTTAAGCTCTTCCCAGTTTGCCATAAGCACATTGATCTGTCCGAAATGTCCGGGGCTTGTTGTAATAGTGTGTAACGGCTCTACAATACTCTGTCCGGTACCTGACTTATAAAACTTTGATATGAAAGCAGCTACAAGCGCATAACGGTTACTTGTGTCTATGGTCATAACCGGCTCTTCTATGCTCTGTCCCCGTACTTCATTTTTTGCCGTTTCCGAATGATACTGTATGATATATGGTGTGATATGATCCTGTCTGACTCTTATCAAATACGGATCTTCCGCATTCAGCACAAACTTATCAAGGCCGCGCGCTATTCTGTTCATGGTCTTTTCTGCAAGGGGCTTCTTGCGTCCGAATATTGACCTGCCCAAGTTATTGAAGTCAAGCACGGATGATACCGGAACCCATTTCTTAAGTCCGTCGTTCCCCGCCCTGCTGTGTGTAGCTCCCGGCCACATAATAGGCAGCCCGTCGCGCCTGAATATCGCATACCATCTCTTACGTGTTGTAGGCGCACCATAATCAGCAGCTACAAGCTCTTTACATTGAAAGTCATAGCCTATGTCCTTCATAGCTGTAATGAACTCTCTGTAATCCTGCCCTTCCTTCTCTTTGATAGGGTGTCCTGCTTCATCAAGCGGACCCCATTTCTGTATTTCCTCTACGTTCTCCATAATGATAACGTCCGGCAATATAGTCTTTGCGTGCTTATATACCGCCCAGGGAAGTATCCTCAGTCCCTTCTCACGCGGCTGTCCACCCTTCGCTTTGCTGTGACTAGTACAATCCGGGCTTGCCCACATAAGCGCAACCCTGCGGCCGTCTACTATCTTTTCCAGATCCACCTTAAATATATCTTCTGTCAAGTGTATGGTTTGAGGGTGATTCACCATATGCATCCTGATAGCCTCTGGATCATGGTTGATAGCAATATCAACCTTACGTCCAAGTGCCATTTCTATTCCGACTGACGCTCCACCACCACCGGCAAAACAATCAATTATCAATCCCTGTCTATTCATCCTTCCCACTCCATAACGGCTTTAATAGCCCTGTATTCAAGCATCATAATCTTATCGTACTTATGATGATCTCCCGTAACTTTGGTATATAGCTTACTATCCTCTATACCCTTCCGGTAACACGCCTCCATAAACTCTATGCTCTCAAAATCGTCTTTATCGGGCAGCTCTCCGTAATCATCTAAGTTATGCTCAAACATTCCCGGCATCAACTCTTTGACCGCCTCATAACTATCCGGGTGACTACTCTGCGTATTTATGAGATTTGCCATAATATCTATAAAGCACAGTTTGTCCTGGTACGTGTAGCTTTTAGCCGTTCCCTCCGTATATTCACTGAATACCGCTTTAATCTGATCCTCAAAATCATCTGGAACATTATCAATATCCACCGCATAATTACGCGGAAATTTAATTATCATCTTTGTTTTCCTCCCCATACCATGATGTATAAACCCTGTTCATTCTCATCTTAAGCGTTTCTATCCTGTCGCTCTGCCGGACTACTCCAAGCCTTACAAGATCCCCTTTGTCAAAGCTCTTCATCCGCGGTTCACGGTCCTTATTGAAATACACGCATCTAACCCAGTGCGGGTATACTTCCGCTATCGTGTATTCAACCCAGTGATTAGAATGGTCAAACTGCTTAAACCTCTTCCCTATCAGTTTGTCTTTCATCATTGTCAGATTTTTCATTGTCGTGTCGCTCCTTCCATCTTTTATGCTCCCGTTCATCATAGTAGTCTGCTATCGCACAGCACAAAAAGCACCCTATAACAAATATGCCTATAAACCATACCCATTCAATTAGTATCGCTATGAATTGAAGTATCGTTTTTCCCATATCCCGTTACCTCTGCTATGAAATCAAGTATTTCCTTCTGGCACTGCGCGTATCCATTCATCCAGGCGCACAGCTCTTTAGTGCTGTATCCTTCCGGCGGGACTACGGTATGCCATTCTAACCACTTAATCAGCTCTACCATTAAACAGATCCTCCAACTTATTCATTGGGCAGCTCTTACATATCGCATCTGTTAAGGTCATACCTTCTTTATCCTCATCATACTCAAACGGCCACCTGCAATAATTGTCGCACATCTCACCCGCCAGCTTTTCAAACGCCTCCCGTGTAGCTCTCTTTGTTTTCATCCTTCTCATCTCTTTAATTCCTCTTCTTCAAACGCCCACGTTTTACCATAATCACAATATCTAAAACCAATCATTTCATAATCATTTTTATTACACGCAATGCCTCTACCCGTAATTTTGTAAGACCCATTAGGAATACGACATATTTTAGCGTTTTTCTCGCATTTCCCGTTTTCGTATCCAAATATATATTGGACATTATTTAATCTATAGAGCAAATTGATATGGTCTGATAAGTCAGGATCTAATTCTATGTGTTTCTCTTCATATAAACGAAACATTGCATTTTGAAGAGCTGCGGACATTGAAAAATTATATGGTGATCTATATAGTTTTTCATCCATACCCATAAATTCTGATATTATCTGTATGACGCTATTTTTACTATTTGAAGTATAATCTTCACAAAGTAAATCAATCATACTCGGAAAATATCTATCAAATTTTGCTTGTATTAGAACATATATTGTCGAATAATTAAGCCCTGTTTCTTCGTGCATCTGACGCATAAATATATCAGTGCTTGTTTCTCCGACCCCCTCATTTTTAACTGTTTTTAGTATACTGATAAGCGGACAGCCCTTACATATTGCATCAATGTTTTCTCCATCCTTTTTATATTTGCAAAAATTATTACATAACATATCAGCATATTCGCTGATCCTTCTATTTACTATACTTTTATTCATCTTGCGTCACAGCTCCTTTTCTCTATACCGTCAGCAGGAATGCTTACCGGCTTATTTTTGTAGTACTCCATAACCTCTGCTACCGTGATATGAGACAACGCCTCGAACTTACTAATATTCATTTTTTCGGCATACTTCTCTACATATTCCCTAAATTCAGGGCAAGTCTGATACGCCCTCTCCACTTCATCTATTGTGTGTTTCATCCGCTGAACCTCCGTAATTTTTGATAGGCTTTCCAGATATAGGCTGCATGATAATCCATAAGAACTTCCGGGCACGGCTGTGTCAGTACTACGTCCACCTCTAAGGCGTGATCTGTCTGGATAAGAACATCCTGCTTCCGCTTGTATCCGTCCTCTACACTTATGATGATCCTGTTTTGCCAGTCAGCAGGGAAACGCATCTGCATCCTTAACAGATTGCGTCCAAGCTCATACATACATATAGGCTGATCGCTGACGCTTTCACAGAAATACATTGAGAAGATATCCGCTCTTTCCAGATTTTTGTATTCCCACGTTATCTGATCTCTGGCTGCGTGCGGATCGTGGATAGGGAAGTTTTCTCTGCGCGGATTCATCACGACCAGTGTAGCAGTATCGCATCTGTCGTCCAGCTTCTTGATGATCTCTTTCTGCCAGTCAGGACAGCCTGTTATCCCGCCTGCCAGAAATACGCATACATCATTCTCTGTAGGTTTATATTCTGTGTCCGGTGTCATTACTATCATGCTTCATCCTCCGTTTTTCTTTCAGCCAAAAAGCAATAGCCATCTTCACTTGTTTTGCATCCGTCACCCCACTTGTTACACATTTCATGCGCTACAATCAATGGGATTCCATCTACATTAGCGACAACATCATATTCAAAATACTTACAGTCTTTACAATGGATTATAGTTTCCGCTTCTCTACCTTTTGCTGCTAACAAACAAAGCTCTGAATATGCTTCATCTGTTAAACAATGAACTCTATCGTTCTGCGCTATCGGCACGTTTATTCCATCTGTGGTTTTAACCGCGTATTTGATATTTTCGTATAGTACGGTTTCTTCATAATTTCTTCGCTGCAACCATCTATCAAGTACATCAAGCACAGCGCGTTCACTCAATAATCTGTCCATTTATTCACCCTCTTTATACGGCTCAATCAGCTTACACCAAGCTATAACGTCAGTTTGCTCATAATAGCCATATTCGCTATCGTAGTTATACCATCCCGGCCTGCGCTTATCATAAAAGTCATACTCATCAACTTTGTATAAATTCTTACTGTAATAAGCTGTTTCTACTTTGTCGTGCGTGATGTAGTGCAAGGTTACAAGATACTTACCTCCTACTTTCGGCGGCTTGCTGACGGGTATCCATTCATCTTCCGGCGGGACCGACGGTGTATTTGACAGTACTGTAAGCATCTGCTGTTTGCTTCGCGGGCTGTCTATGATCCGGCGTGCTGTTTCCCGGTATATCAGGTCACGTTTGGCCATTGTTCTTATCCTCCGTTCGCTCATACTGTTCACACTCGCATATACTGTCTATGTGTACCAGGAATGCATCACAGATCCCTTCATCATTATGCCTGCAATCTTCCTTCTCACATTTTATCGTTGCCATTTATTTTCTCCTTAAAATCAAATTCATATCTCATGTCACGTAGCTTTTTTAGATTTTTAGTAGCGTGCATTGACATGGTATCTAACTCAGATAATTCCTTTGTTACGCACATTCTGTTTATCTCGCCGTTTATGGTATCAGTGAGTATTAACATTGTTTTTCTTTCCTGTTCTGTCATTCTCCTATCTCTCTATTATATTCATCAATGTCCTTGTATTTGATCTGTTCTATTCCTTCTTTCGATGTTATAAAATTGATAACACTCATTGTAGGTTCTTCAT
>JAEEGL012154311.1_pt1 | contig 14171 bp, 9 predicted proteins | sample 9134231 | NCBI WGS metagenome assembly JAEEGL01 (sample SAMN16246548, study PRJNA631951) | gut metagenome | biome: gut microbiome; feature: rumen; material: fiber-attached | host: Bos | place: Iran: Karaj | collected 2018-10 | reverse complement strand
GTTGACGCCGACGATGAGCTCGAAGCCGGGGCGGACAAAGCAGGCAGCAACGCGGGAGGCACCGTATGAAAAAAAGCGGTTTCAAAGCCTGGCTGTACCTGCTGCCGGCGTTCATATTTCTGGCCGTCTTCATGGTGTACCCGCTGGTAGACGTGCTGGTGTACTCGCTGCAGGAGAATTATAACTACGCTTCCCAGACGTACAACGGCGTCGGTCTTGCCAACTTCTCGTATGTCCTGCGAGACGGTACGTTCCTGCAGGCACTCAAAAACACGGCGATCATGGTTGCGATCACGGTGCCTATCTCCACGGGGCTGTCGCTGCTGATCGCGTACGGACTAAGTTCCATAAAGAAAGTCAAAAGACTGTTCCAGACGATCTATTTTCTGCCTTACGTAACCAACACACTGGCGGTTGGTCTGGTGTTCATGCTCATGTTCAAAATAACAAACGATAAAAACGTGGGCTTGTTCAATATGCTCATCAGGCTTTTCGGCGGCAACGCGGTCGACTTCATCAAAGGCCCGTACTGGGCGAAGATGTTCGTGCTCTGCTTCTACACTATCTGGGTCGTGATGCCGTTCAAGATACTGATATTGACCAGCGCGCTGGCCTCGGTCAATCCCAACTTTTATAAAGCGGCCAAGGTAGACGGCGCCTCCGACGCCAAGATCTTCTGGCGCATCACGCTGCCCATGATCTCGCCCACGCTGTTCTACCTGATCATCACCGGCTTCATCGGCGCCTTCAAGGCGTACAGCGACAGCGTGGCGCTGTTCGGCGTTGACCTCAACGCGGAAGGAATGAACACGCTGGTGGGCTACGTGTACGACATGCTGTACGGCGCCCGGGGCGGCTACCCGTCCTACGCCAGCGCTGCGGCGCTGATCCTGTTCGCTATCGTGTTTACGATCACCTGCGTGAACCTGATCATAAGCCGCAAAAAAGTAGTTTACTGAGGAGGCGGATGCAATGGACAACAATAACAGCAATAAAAGCAAACGCTCCGGCATCAGTGTCCGCCGCAAGATAGGCAGCGCGGTCAAGTACATTTTGCTGGGACTGTGGGCGGTCATCGTACTGTTCCCGTTCTACTGGATGATATTGACCTCGATCAAGAGCTACAGCGCGTACAACGCGGAGACGACGCCGCAGTTCATCACATTGTCCCCGACGCTGGAGAACTACGTAAAAGCGTTCAATTCCGTGCCGCTGCCGCGCTACTTCCTGAACACGTTCATCTTCGCCGTGATCACCACCGCGCTGATGCTGACCGTATCGGTGCTGGCGGCGTACGCGTTCTCCCGCCTGGAATTCCGCGGCAAGAACCTGGTATTCACGCTGTTCCTGTCGCTGATGATGATCCCCAACGAACTGGTGATAATCACAAACTTCGTGACCGTGACGAATCTGGGACTGCGCAACTCGTTCCCCGGGCTGATATTGCCTTCGGTGGCGTCAGTGTTCTACATCTACCTGCTGAAGGAGAATTTCGAACAGATACCGGACGAACTGTACAAAGCTGCGAAAGTGGACGGCACGTCGGATTTCAAATATCTGATGAAAGTCGTGCTGCCCATCGCCAAGCCCACGGTGGTAACGGTGACAATCCTCAAAGTGATCGAGTGCTGGAACTCGTATATGTGGCCGCGCCTGATCACGGATAAGAAAGAATATTTCCTGGTCTCCAACGGTATACAGGAGATCCGCGAGAGCGGCTTCGGACGGCAGAACACGCCGGCAATGATGGCCGCGGTGGTAGTTATTTCCGTGCCGCTGATCATATTGTTCCTGGTGTTCCGCAAGCGGATCATGGAAGGCGTTTCGAGAGGGGGCACGAAGGGATGAAGCGAGTGTTTAGACTGATCGCCCTCGCGCTGGCGGCGCTGTGCATGGCGGGCGTATTGACCGCGTGCCACGGCAAACTGGTGAAGCCCGGCGAAGAATCTTCCGAAGGCGGCGGTACGCTGCCGAAGTTTACGATGCCCAACCGTACGGGCGGTTCCGCCGACCCGGCGTTCGAGCTCACCGGCGATTACGAGATCGTGTTCTGGGCCAAGAACGACACGAACGTGGCGCAGAAAAAGATCTACGAGGAGGCAATACGGGATTTCGAGGCATTGTACCCGAACATCCATGTTAAACTTAAACTGTACACAGACTACAACGACATTTACCGCGACGTTATCACCAACATTCCCACGGAGACCACGCCGAACCTGTGCGTGTCGTATCCGGACCATATTGCCACTTATCTGACCGGCGCCAACACCGTTGTCCCCCTGGACGAACTGATGGAAGACCCGTACTACGGGCTGGACGGAGAAAAGCTGAAATTCGACGGACCGGGAATGGACGAACTGGTGCCGCAGTTCATCGGCGAGGGCCGCATAGGCGCGCATTACTACGCGCTGCCGTACATGCGTTCCACCGAGGCGCTGTACGTGAATAAGACGTACGTGGAAAAACTGGGCTACACGCTGCCGGAAACGGTGACGTGGGATTTCGTGTGGGAGGTCTCCGAAGCGGCCAAGGCGCAGAATCCCGACGGCACGTATGCGTTGAACGGCAAAAACGTCATGATACCGTTCATCTACAAGTCCACGGACAACATGATGATCCAGATGCTCCGCCAGCTGGGCGCGGATTATTCCGACAGCAAGGGCAACGTCCTGGTCTTCAACGATACCACGCGCAAGCTGCTCCTGGATATTTCGCCTCACGCCAAGACCAAAGCGTTCTCGACGTTCAAGATCTCCAGCTACCCGGGCGACTACTTCAACCGCGGCGAGTGCATATTTGCGGTGGACTCCACGGCGGGCGCCACCTGGATCGGCAGCGAATCGCCGCTCAAGGACATACCGCCGGAGGACGTGGTGGAATTCGAGACCGTGGTGCTGCCGGTACCGCAGTTCAACGTCGACGATCCCAAGATGATATCCCAGGGGCCTTCCATGTGCATTTTCAACAAGCGTGACAGCAAGGAAGTGCTGGCGACCTGGCTGCTTGCGCAGTTCATGCTGACCAACAAGGTGCAGATCAGCTATTCCGGCACGGAAGGCTACGTGCCGGTGACGCTCAAAGCGCAGAACACGCCGGAATATCAGGATTATCTGAACCGGGCGGGAGAGGACAACGATCAGTACTATCATGTGAAGATCGACGCTGCCAAACTGCTGCTGGCGAACCAGCCAAACACGTTCGTGACGCCGGTGTTCAACGGCTCCGCGGCGCTGCGACAGGCGGCGGGCCAGCTGATCGAGGAAGTGGTCAAATCCAACAACCGCAAGGAGACCGTTGACAACGCCTACATCGACAAGCTCTTCCCCCGCATCGCGGAAATGTACCACCTGAAGATGCCCGAAGGCGGTCTGCCTTCCGGCGCGGTGGCGCTGATCGTGTGTCTGGGCGTCGCGTGGGCAGGACTGATCACGTTCTGGGCATTGAACACGGTGCGCAGCCGAAAAAAGAAGCGTAAATGAAGAAAAAACGCTCCGCAGGGACGCTTCGCGTGCTTTTGCTTGACAAAACCTTCGAATAGTATTAGAATTGCGCCGTTCGCGAAAAAGCGGACCCGAACCATTCATTTTGAAAAGGAGATCGAATGTAATGAAAAAAGTTATAGCTCTCGTGCTTGCGCTCGTCGCAGTGTTCACGCTGTTCGGCTGCAAGAAAATCGAAAACACTGATCCTACCGCGAAACCGGACGTTACCGCCGCTCCCGCAGGCCCCGATACTGAAAAAGGCGAAGGCGTTATGACCTACGCGCAGTATGCCGCCGCAGCGGTCGATGAAAAAGTCGTCATCGAAGCGTACATCCAGGATAAGCAGAGCTGGTGGCAGGACAAGGCCGTTATTTATCTGCAGGATGCAGACGGCGGATACCTTGCCTACAACATGGCCTGCACCGAGGACGAGTACAATAACAAACTCGTAAAAGGCGCGAAGATCCGCGTTGAAGGCAACAAAGCCGAGTACCACGGTGAAGTCGAAGTTGGTGAAGGCTGCACCTTCACGCTGCTCGAAGGCAACTGGATCGCCACAGCTACCGACGTTACCGCGCTGCTGGCCAACGAAGCTGAGCTCGCCAAGAAGATGAACCAGTTCGTCGCGTTCAAAGGCATGACCGTCGAGGCATCCAAGGATGCGGACGGCAATGACGTTGCCTACCTGTACAAGTACAACGGCACCGGCAGCGACGGCGACGACCTGTACTTCAAAGTCTCCGTTGGCGGCAACACCTACACCTTCCTCGTAGAGTCCTATCTGCGCGGCACCGGCACTGACGTTTACGAAGCGGTCAAAGCGCTCAAAGTCGGCGACAAGATCGATATGGAAGGCTACCTGTACTGGTACGACGGCGTTAACCCGCACATCATTTCCGTTGCCGCCGCTAACTGAGCGGATGACGGAAGCATCCGGCCGCATTGACCGGATATGACACAAAAAAAGAAACGGCGCGGCTTTAACAGCCGCGCTGTTTTGTGTTATAATGGTATTGCCGACGAATTAAAATGATCATCCGGCGATCCGAAGGGGAGAGCGTAATGAACTATTGCATTCACTGTATGAACGAGATCGAACAGGACGCCCGGGAATGCCCGCATTGCGGCAAAGCCCAGAACGCGGAGACCCCCGCGCATCATCTGCTCCCGGGGACGCTCCTGCAGGGACGGTTCCTCATCGGCGCGGCGCTCGGAGAGGGCGGCTTCGGGATAACATATATCGGCCGCGATCAGCAGCTGGACATGCGGGTCGCCGTTAAAGAATACTATCCGAACGGATACGCTACCCGAAGCAATACCGCATCGCCCCTGATCTCGATCGCCACCGCCGGCGACCGCAAAGCGTTTTTCGAAAACGGGAAGGACCGATTCCTGCGGGAGGCGCGGGTGCTGGCGCGGTTCAGCAGCGAGGACGGTATCGTAACTGTACGCGACTTCTTCGAAGCGAACAACACCGCGTATATCGTCATGGAGTATCTGGAAGGTCAGACGCTCAGGGAATATCTGAAAAAACGCGGAAGAATGAGCGCCGGACAGGCGCTGAACCTGATGCTTCCGGTAATGAAGTCGCTGCGGGAAGTCCACAAACAGGGCCTGATCCACCGGGACATCGCGCCGGACAACATAATGCTCGTGAACGGTAAAGTCAAGCTGCTGGATTTCGGCGCGGCCCGGAACATGTCTTCGATTGCTGACAAAAGTCTTTCCGTAATGCTGAAACCCGGTTACGCGCCCGAGGAACAGTACCGCAGCAAGGGCAACCAGGGCCCCTGGACCGACGTTTACGCGCTGGCCGCGACCATGTACAAATGCATCACCGGCGTGACGCCGGACGACTCCACGCAGCGCCTGTATTCCGACGAATTGAAGTCTCCCTCCGCACTGGGGGTGACGATCGCCGCGCAGTTCGAGGCGGCAATAATGAAAGGCCTCGCGGTGCTGCAGCAGGACCGTTATCAGAGCATTGACGAATTCCTTGAGGGGCTGGAAGGCAACGACGCCGAGGAAACGGAACGCAGCGCCGCCGTGCCTCCGGCGCCGGCTGAAATGACTTATGCGGGAGCCGGAGATACCGGCCGCGCTGAAAGCCATACCGCCACGGTATCCGGCGCCGACCGGGGCCCGGTAGCCGCGGATAAGAAGGCTCCCGCCGGGAAAAAACGCAAAGTAATCATAGCGGCGATCGCCGCCGGCGCGGCCGTACTGGTCGCGGGCGTTGTCCTGCTGACCGTTCTGCTCGGCGGAAAGGGCAAGAGCCGGAACGCGGATAAAACGCTCAAACTTTCCGATAATCTTTATGATACTACATTCGAACTTGACGGCGTCGTGTATCAGCTTCCTATGTCATTCGACAAACTTACATCCGACGGCTGGTCGATCGCCGACTCCGATTACAGCGAATCATACAAAGTGGGCGGGTATAAGTCGTTGGCGTTTCCGATGCGGAAAAAAGGCGCGGCGATCAATGTTGAAGTCTATAACACAAGCGGCAACGCGCGGGCGATCAAAGACTGCACCGTCTTCAGCGTAGAAGGCGAACTGGCTTCGGGCAGCAATATCGTGCTGGCCAAAGGCATTGACTGCGAATCCGGCGTGGATGAGATCATTGCCGCCTTCGGCAAGCCTGCGGAAAGAGATGACAATACGGATTACACGGTTTTGACCTATGAAAAAGCAAGGACCTCCGGGGTGCGTTTTATTTGCTATTCCGAAGAAAGCGGAATGAGAAAGTTTTCCTCGATCACGGTGGAAAACATTAATTTTGATGACGATCCCGATACCGAGGTCAACGACGCTGTGCCGAAATACCTGGCGAAGTACAAAGCTCCGTCCTCTTTGGACGGCGAATTGCTTTCCTGCAAAATATCCATCGGCGGCGATCTGTATCAGCTGCCTGCGCCGTTGTCCGCGTTTACGGAAAACGGCTGGAAGGTCAGAGAGAACAGCGGCCCGATCCCGGCGGGCGATACAAAATCGATCTCGCTGGAGCGCGACGGCGCCTGGTTCTACGCCGAACTGGTCAATCTTGCCGACTATCAGACCGTTGCCGGCAACTGCGCGGTATACCGGGTCTCCATTGACGCGGAGAGGAATATCCCGGTGGAGCTGGCGGGCGGCATCGTGATGAACGCCACCACCAAAGCGGAAGTCGAAGAAAAGGTCAATTCGGAATACTCGGTCTACAACGGGTCCGACTATTATTCCTACACATATACCGATTACAGCGGGGGCTTCGATCTGCGGCTCTCGATCGAAGTCGATAAAACCTCCGAAAAAGTGAGTGGCATCACTCTGTCCGATAAGAACTGGAAGTATTGACCGCGTATCCGCCGCTTCACGCCATCGCCGACCGGCAAAAATGTCGCTTGCCAAACGACCACGCCGCGATCTGCCATGATATAATATTGCCGCAAGATGACAGAGGCCGCACCCGAAGCGCGGGGACAATGCCCTCTGAAGCAGTTTTAGCAGGGAGGTAATCGACGATGAAAAACGATTTTACGAAGGAAAAGAAATACTATTTATCGCTGGGGTACACGGAGAAAGAAGCGGACAAACTCTGCGCGCTCACGTTTGAGAGAGCGCCGCGTTACGGCATGTTTCTGAATATGGCTTCGGCCAAAAGCGCTCCCCGCAGGAAGTTTTCAGGCGCCGTGGGCAGAGCACCGGCACCCGAGGCGGGCGAGGTCATGTGCGACACTCTTGCACTTCATGAAGAGTCAGTGGCGCCTTTGCTCGCAAAAGCGAGCATGATGATGGCGGAAGCGCCGGAAGCCGAGGAATGCGGCATCTGCTGCGGCGATATCGAAGACGTGCGCTGGGATAATTACGACAGCTTCGAGGAAAGCCGGGTCAAAGACACGGCCGGTTCGCCGCTCTCCACTTTCCGGACCACGAACAACACCGCCGCCGCCACCGTACTGCTGGGCAACTACGAACGCTACACCCGCACCGCCCATGATATGGTGCGCACAGAGGAACTGCTCAACTTCCTCGATTACGAGCTCGCCGCGCCCGACTCGGAAAAGGGCGGGCTGTTTGAATTGACCGCCGAGCTGAAGCGGGAAGGGGACAAAGGATTCCTGTTCCTGGGTATCGCGGGAAAGAAAACGCTCCCTGAAAAGCGGAACATCGTGCTGCTCATTGACACCTCGGGCAGCATGTCTTCGAAAACACTGCAGATAAGGTTGACGCTGGCCACCGTGTTCGCGCGGCTGAACGACGGCGATAAGCTGAGCATCGTGACGTATTCGGACGTTGACCACGTGTTCCTGAACGGTATGACGAAGAACAGGAAACACGACATCGAATACGTGATCGGTAAACTGGAGAAAATGGAGATCAGCGGCTGCACCAACGGTTCCCGGGGCATCGAGACCGCGTACGATATTGCCGTGGAAAACTACGCGGAAGACGGCCTGAACCGGGTGATCATGGTGACCGACGGCGACCTGAACTTCGGCGTGACGCAAAACGGCGGGCTGAAGGACCTGATCGAGAGCCGGAAAAAGAGCGGCGTGTACTACTCGGCCATCGGCTGCGGCCTGTACAATCTGCAGGACGACAAGCTGGAGACCCTTGCAAAGAACGGCAACGGCAACTACTACGTGATCAACAGCGTTAAAGACGCCGAAATGGTGCTGCGCGACCGCTTCGAGGCGCTGGTGCATCCTATCGCCAAAAACGTGAAAGCCCAGGTGGAATTCAATCCCGCGGCGGTGAAGGGCTACCGGCTGCTGGGCTTTGAGAACCGCACGCTCTCCGCGGAGGACTTCCGGGACGATAAAGTTGAGTCCGAGCCTTTCGGAAGCGGCGATAAGTGCGTTGCCTGCTACGAACTGTATTTCGGCGAGACCGGCCGGGAGACCAAACCGCTCAAATACGGCGCCGCTCCGGATGCGGCGGCCGGAGCTTCGGAACTTTGCACACTCTCGGTACGCTGCGAGCTGCCCGAAGGCGGACACGCGGAGCAGGAGTTCGCGGTAAGCGCGGAGCCGCACTGCACGGGCAACCTTGAAAAAGCGTTCAAGGCCGCGGAACTTGCGGAGACGCTCCGGCACGGGACGGACAACGGCCTGGTGCGCCGCGCCTTGAGACAATATGCGTCCCTGGCGGGATATTTGAGCGAAGACGAAGAATAATTCTTGACATTGTCCGCGTCAGAGTGTATAAAAACAACGTACGGCGAAGAGCTTCGGGCGGATTGTCCGGCGCCTTCGCCGTTCGCTTTAATGGATTGTCCCCGCGGCGTCCCGCAGTAGGGGCGCGCAGCACGAAAGGCGGCCGGCTATGAAAAAGATCTCGGACTATTTCGGATGTATGGTGTTCGGCGACCGGGCGATGAAGGAAAGACTCGCACCGGACGTGTACAGCAAGCTCAAAAAGACCATCGACGAGGGCGCCAGGCTCGATCCGAACGTAGCCAGCGCGGTGGCGGAAGCGATGAAGGACTGGGCCATCGAACTGGGCGCTACGCACTTCACCCACTGGTTCCAGCCGCTCACCGGAATCACCGCCGAAAAGCACGACAGTTTTATCGCCAAGGCGCCGGGCGGCGGCGTGATAATGGAGTTCTCGGGCAAGGAACTGATCAAGGGCGAGCCGGACGCGTCTTCGTTCCCTTCGGGCGGCCTCCGGGCGACTTTCGAGGCCCGCGGCTACACCGCCTGGGATCCCACGTCTTACGCGTTTATCAAGGACAACACGCTCTGCATCCCCACCGCGTTCTGCTCCTTCGGGGGAGAGGCGCTGGATAAAAAGACTCCGCTGCTGCGGTCAATGAACGCGCTTAACCGTCAGGCTCTCCGCATTTTGAGGCTGTTCGGCAACACCACTTCAAAATACGTCAACTCTTCTTCCGGCGCGGAGCAGGAATATTTCCTGGTGGACCGCAGCCTGTATGACCGGCGCCCGGATCTGAAATTCACCGGCCGCACGCTGTTCGGCGCCCGCGCGCCCAAAGGGCAGGAACTGAACGACCACTATTTCGGCGCGATCAAGCCGCGCGTTGCCGCCTACATGGCGGAACTGGACGAAGAGCTGTGGAAGCTGGGCGTGCTGGCCAAGACGGAGCACAACGAAGTTGCCCCCGGACAGCACGAACTGGCGCCGATATTTACGACGACCAACATTGCCACCGACCACAACCAGCTCACCATGGAAGTTATGCAGAACGTGGCCGCGCGTCACGGGCTGGTGTGCCTGCTGCACGAGAAGCCCTTCGAAGGGGTCAACGGTTCCGGCAAACACAACAACTGGTCCATGGACACGGACGACGGCATCCGCCTGCTGCGGCCCGGCGCCTCGCCCCATGAAAACGCGCAGTTCCTGCTGTTCCTGTGCGCGGTGATACAGGCCGTTGACGACTATCAGGATCTGCTGCGCATATCGGTAGCTACCGCGGGCAACGACCACCGTCTGGGCTTCCACGAAGCGCCCCCGGCCATCATATCCGTGTTCCTGGGCACGGAGCTCACCGAAGTGCTGGAATCCATTGAAAACGACGCGCCGTACAACGGCGTGAGCCGCCGGGAGATGGCGTTCGGCGTGCCGGTATTGCCCGCGTTCTTCAGCGACACCACCGACCGCAACCGCACCTCGCCCTTTGCCTACACGGGCAACAAATTCGAGTTCCGCATGCTGGGCTCGTCAAATTCCATTGCCTGCGCCAACATAATGCTGAACGCCGCCGTGGCCGAGTCGCTGCGCCAATACGCGGACGAACTGGAGCAGGCGGACAATTTCGGCGACGCCCTCCACGACCTGCTGAAACGCACGATCAAAGCGCACAAACGCATCATATTCAACGGCAACGGCTACGATGACGAATGGAAAGCCGAAGCGCACCGCCGCGGACTTTCCGACCTCCCCTCGACCCCCGACTGCTTGCCTCACATCCTGGACGCGAAGAACGTGCGCATGCTCACGGAGCAGAAGGTATTCACCGAAGCGGAACTGCGCTCACGCTACGAGATCCTGCTGGGCAACTACGTCAATATCGTGAATATCGAAGCCGCCACGATGCTGGAGATGGCGCGGCGCGACATCATGCCCGCGGTGTCCGGCTTCAGCACCGAGCTGTCCGCGGCCGTATTGACCAAGAAGACGCTGGGCATAGACGATACATACGAGCGCACCACCGCGTGCCGCCTTTCCGAACTGCTTACGCTCATGGCGGAGAAAACACGCAAACTGCAGGAGGCCGCCGACTACGCGCACAGCGGCAAAGATATAACCGAACAGAGCCTGCGCATACGGGACAACGTGCTGCCCGCGATGCAGGAACTGCGCGCCGCCGCGGACGAAGCGGAGACCCTGACGGATAACCGCCGCTGGCCGCTTCCGACGTACGCGCAGCTGATGTTTGGAGTTTGATCAAATGGCAAATTGAAAATGGCAAATGGCAAATTAGCGGTCAACGGAGACTTCGCAGGTGTCTAAGTTGGCCGTTATTTTTGTGCCGTCGGAGAACGTGGTGCGCTGGACGCGGTAGTTGCCGTCAACGAATTCGTGGCGGACCAGCTCGCAGTGGGTGAGGCGTGCGGCGTTGTCGCAGGCGGCTTTGACCGCTTTGATATCCTCTTCGGTGGCGTCCGGCGGACAATACACCGGCTGCCCGTACAGCATCGCGTACGTATAAGGGCAATCATCGATCGGCACGCACCAGCCGCCCCGTTCGCCCGGCAATCCGATCCACGGCACGATGAAGCAGTCGTGGTACACCAGGCTCAGCAGCGGTATCGGCACGCCCACGGCTTTCGACGTGCAACTGCCCAGTTCTTCCACGCAGAACGGCGCGTGGTGGCAGAGGATCAGCGACGGAATTATGCAGTCCAGCGCCTCTTCCGAAGAGGGGATTATTCCCCGGTCGGATAGAATGTCCAGGGCGTGACGGCGGTTGCGCGCGCATTGTTCCCGCGTGACGGGATGGTCCGGATGGAAGCATTCGTCCATTTCCACCACCGAGAACACGTCCAGGTACGCCGCTTCGACGTCGATGCCCAGCTTTTCGAACTGATCGTAATTGCGCTTTACATAATCCGGCGCGAATTCGGAGCACAGGAAAGTGTGTTTGCCGCCGTTCCAGAAATCGTGGAACGGATGGCCGCCGTCCGCGTACGTGACTGCTTCCTCCAGCCGGAAATCCGGGTTGTCATAGTAGCAGTCGCGGTACTGATCGTGGATGCCGAAAATGTATCCCAGTTCGCGGCAGGTATCCGCGAGCCGCTTCATGCCCTCGGCGCCGCCGGCCGCTTCGTGAGGCGGGAACGGGGAGGGGTGGAGATTGTCGTAGCCGTGGCTGCCCCAGCCGTCGAAGTGGGTGTACGCTTTGTCCAGTCCGCGCGCTTTCAGCCCGCGCAGCTCTTCCGCACGCTCGTCGAAGGTGGCCCAGTGGTCGTTATGGGCGGGATCGTCCGGATCGTAGAAGTGTGATTCGGGGACGATATGCACCGCGATGAAGGTATGTATCACCGGGGCGCCTACGATGCGTTCGGCTTTGGGGTTGCGGTCAAATTTCTCCCGCAGCGTGACCAGCATCCCGCGCTCCCTGAGGTACGCGCGGTAGCATTTGGCAATTACGTTGTAGTCGCAATCCGTGCGGAAGCAGTAGCGCATTTTGCGGACGTAATTCAGTTTGCCCAGGGAGGTGCGCCACATGGGGGCAACTCTGTCGCCGTCGGGTTCATACATGGCGTCAAAGGGCGTCTCGTAAATCGCGGCGTATCCGGAACCGTCCCGCACCTGGCCGAACAAGGGCATATAGCCGTCCCGCTCGTATATCTGTCCGTCCATGATCTTTATGGGCTCTCCGGCCGGGATCAGTGTGCCGTGCATCCGGGGCAGCACGGTATATCCGTGACCCGGGGCAGCGCCGAAATCCAGCGGTGCGGGGAAAGAGACCCGGAGGATCTCGCACGGTTTGTCGCCGGTCAGGTTCAGCGTGAACAGCACGTCGCCGCCGGTGCGGTCGAGCTTGATATGCGTCACGGCGCGAAGCTCGCTGTGCGCTTCTCCGAAGCCGCTGTACACGCATTTGATGCCGTCAAAGGTGCCTGAGCGGTATGCTTCGGCGGTTTCCGGCTCGGGGAAGGGCAATTCGCTGCCGTCGGCAAAACGGATAAAGGGGCGTTTGGTCATTGACCACGCGCTGCCGTCGGGAAGAGTGAAAGTATAGCGGAAACAGGACGGTTCGGCGTCCAGCGTGAGTTTTTCGTTGACAATGTGAATCACGGACATATTGCCTCCTTGAATGCGCGACGGATTTCAGAGTTTGATGCGTTTCTCCGCCCAGCTCATGTTCGGACGGAATTTGGGGACTTCGAGCAGTTTGCCCTGGTTGGTGACGGAAAGCTGCGAGAGCAGCGCTACGGACGTCCATTCGGCCGCTTTGTAAACGTTGAGCTCCGGCTGCACGTTTTTCTCGATGGCCTCGATGAAATCTTCCACGATGTAGTAGTCGCCGCCGCCGTGGCCCGCGCCTTCGCCCGCGCCGCTGCGGTAGCGTTCGGGCAGGAATTCTTTGAACGCGGAGAGGTCTTTCCATTGTGCGTAACCCGTCGGGTCCGCGTCGGTGGCAACGGCGATCTTTCCTTCGCCGCCGAACCGGTTGGCTTCGTAGCAGCCTTTCGTGCCCTGGATCTGGTAGTAAGCCATGGCGTGGGGCCGCGGCGAGATGGTGTCAACGCGCAATTTGACCAGCTTGCCGCTTTCCAGCACGCACATTGTCTGCGTGAGGTCATCGTTTCGCAGGCCGTAGGGATTGTGGTTGCCCGGAGAGAAGGACGCGATCGCGGCGATGCGGTCGTCATCGAAGCACTGCATCACCGGACCGAGCGAATGTGTGGGATAGAACGAGCCGCGGGTGCCCATCTGCCAGTAGGAGCGCCAGCCGGTTTTGCCGTGCCAGTTCCGCAGCGAAGTGCAGTCGTGCGTGTATTCGCCTTCGCCGTAGTAGATTTCGCCGAACATGCCCTTTTTCACCATCGCGCGCACGATCTGGCATTCGGGCATATAGCAGTAATTTTCGGCGTACATGTAAATTTTGCCGGATTTTTCCACGTTTTCGATAAGCCACCAGAGTTCGTCCATGGTGACGGCGGCGGTCACTTCGCACATCACATGCTTGCCGGCCTGGAGCGCGGTGATCGCCTGGGGCACGTGGCACTGCATTGGCGTCGAAATGATCACGGCGTCAATATCCCCGTGCTCGATCATGTCGTCGTAAATGCGAAACAGTTTGAGGCCGTCCGCGTTTTCGTTGTCCTTTTCAATGAACGTTTTTGCCTCGGCGAGCGCGCCTTCGTCCAGGTCGCACATGGCGGCGATCTTCACCCGCTCCGGCATCGCCTTCATCGCTCCCACCACGGACAATCCGCGTGCTCCTACGATACCTACTCTTATCATTTTTTCCTCCCCGGCCGCACGGGTCCCGCCCGCTTCGCGGCGCCTGTTTTCTTGGGACAATTTTACCACGTTATCGGGGAAGGAGCAAGGGCAAAAGGGGAAGAGGGGCTATTATACTGATTCTGTGATAAATTGGTGTTATTCTGCGGCCGGAACACACGCGTGAGGCGGTCGGCCGCACCTCATAACCCTGATCCGCGGCCGGGATCGCACGCTCAATGTGGTCGGCCGCTCCTTTCAAACTTGATCCGCGGCCGGATC
>JAEEGL010548975.1_pt1 | contig 14171 bp, 10 predicted proteins | sample 9134231 | NCBI WGS metagenome assembly JAEEGL01 (sample SAMN16246548, study PRJNA631951) | gut metagenome | biome: gut microbiome; feature: rumen; material: fiber-attached | host: Bos | place: Iran: Karaj | collected 2018-10 | reverse complement strand
GTAGAACATGGAATACAACAAAATTAATGTCGGAAAAATAAGAAGTTTCAACGAAGAAACAGGTGTAGGTGAAATAGTTACTTCATCAAATACTTACATGTTCACTCTAAATGATTTAAAAACTCCAAACATCGAAGAAGGAGACTTAGTTAAGTTTAGAGGAGAGTTAATAAATGATACTAACAAAGCTTTCTTTGTTACTAAAATAACTCCAGAACATGATCTAAGTCCTGTCGGTCTTAAAGGAAAAGTATTTCATAGAAAAGGGAATGATTAATAAATCATTCCCTTTATTAATACCTAAATATTTGGTATAATTTATTAAGAATGGAAGATGGTTGAATGGAAAATAAAGAAGTAATGTATCACATTGGTCTTTCCAAAAAAGACATTGAAGGAGCTAAATATGCTATTTTACCAGGAGATCCTGGTCGTGTTGAAAGCATAGCTAAATTCCTAACTGACTATAAGAAAGTAGCAGTAAATAGAGAATATACTAGTTATTTAGGTAATCTAGATAAACAAAAAGTATTAGTAATATCTACTGGTATGGGTGGACCATCAACTGCTATTTGTATTGAAGAATTAAAACTATTAGGAATTGAATATTTAATTAGAGTAGGTACTTGTGGCGGTATGCAAATAGATGTTGAAGCCGGAGACATTGTTATTGCTCAAGCAGCAATTAGACAAGAAGGTACTTCTAAAGAATATCTACCTGTTGAATTCCCAGCAGTAGCTGACTTCCAAGTATTAAATGCATTAGCTAGTGCTGCTAAAGAAACAAAAGGAAGATACCATGTAGGTGTAGTACAATGCAAAGATTCCTTCTATGGTCAACATTCACCAGAAAGAATGCCTGTATCATATGAATTATTAAATAAATGGGATGCTTGGATTAAAGGTGGAGCACTTGCTTCTGAAATGGAAACGGCTTCCTTATATACAGTAGCTAGTTATTTAAGAATGCATGCTGCAGCAGTACTATTAGTAGTATGGAATCAAGAAAGAGAAAAATTGGGATTGGATAATAAAACAAACTTTGATACTAACAAAGAAATAAGTGTAGCTATAAAAGCTATTAGAAAGTTGATTGAAGAAAATGAGTAAATTTATCCAAGAAAATAGAACAATATTATTATTAGCTTTACTAATAATAGTCGTAGTATTATTACTAGTATTTAGAAAAAAATATGAACCAGAAAAAGATCCATATGATTTAAGTAAAGTTAAAGTAATAACTATTGAAGAAGCTATACCTTTATTTGATGATATAGAACCACATGTATATATAATTGGTCGTAATGGTTGCACACTATGTGAAACTTTAATGCCAGCAGTAAATGAAACAATTGATAAGTACCATATTACTGTTTATTACATAGATATCCAAAAAGAAGATAAATCTACTCCTCAATATTCAATATTCCAATATTTATTAAATTATCAATATGAATATAGTGGAGTAAAAGGTCGAATATCTGAATTTTTAAATCATACACCAATGATTATAATATCTAGTAATCATGATACTATTTATGGTTCTATAGGTTCAATGACTCAAGAAGCCTTTGAAATAATCTTAAAAGAATATGGTATAATTAGATAAGAAGGAGAAACAATATGGAAAAGAAAAATTTATTATCTCAAGCCTTTACATGGCTATGTTATGGCTTGTTAATTTGCTTTGGTGTTTCATACGCAGCAACAATAAATGAAGATGTTACAGTAGCTGTATATGGAGCATTTGGTGGTATTGCATATATTATCTATGCAGTAATTGAATTAGCATTAGTTATATTCTTAGCTGTAAGAATTAGAAAAATGAAACCAACAACAGCAAAGATTGTCTATAGTTTATATACTGCCTTTACTGGTTTAAGTTTAGGAGGACTATTTATTGCTTATACTAAATCATCAATAGCATTTGTCTTCTTAGCAACAGCTATTATTATGGGTATCTTTGCTTACATAGGTAAACATACCGAAATGGATTTATCTAAAGCAGGAACATTCTTAATAATTGCTTTATTATCAATAATAGTATTAGAAATTATTAATATGTTTATAATGAACAATACACTTAATATAGTATTATGTATTGCTTGTATTGTAATCTTTGCTGGATACATTGCATATGATGTTAATACAGCCTTAAAAATGGAAGCAGCTGGTGGATTCCAAAACGATGGTATTTACTTAGCATTCCAATTATTCATTGATTTTATTAATATTTTCATAAGATTATTAGAATTATTTGGTAGAAGAAAATAAAAAGCTTATTAATAAGCTTTTTTTATTTGTATAAAATATTAAATAATGCTATACTCTTTAATGAGATGGCCTGTTGGTGAAGTGGTTTAACACATAACCCTCTCAAGGTTACATTCACGGGTTCGAAACCCGTACAGGTCACCATTAGTATATAAATCGGACTAAATAGTTCGATTTTTTTATTTATTCAACTTAAATTTTAGTCAATTCAACGTATACTTTATTTTTACAAATACAAAAAATGTATTATAATACTTGTCATGGAGGGAAAAATATGAAAAGAAAATTATTACTTATATTAGTTCTATTTATTTCAATTTTTACATTAGCTAGTTGCGGAAAGAAGAAAGATACAGAAGGTACTATTAAACCAACTGAAGCTTCTGAAGCATTTAAGAAAGATTATGAATCATTAAATGGTAAAACTAATAAAGGTGGTAAAGAACACCGTACAGTTAATATTCCTGCAGCAAACCCAATGCAAGAAATTACTACTAAAGAATTATTAGAAAAGATTGAAAAGAAAGAAACATTCTATGTATACTTTGGTTCATCTCTATGTCCTTGGTGTCGTTCTGTAATTGAAAAAGCTATTTCAGTTGCTCAAAAGAAAGATGTTAAAGTAATATATTATATTGATATTTGGGATGAAGAAGGTAATGAAATCCTAAGAGATAAATTTGAACTAAACAAAAAGAATAAACCTTATAGATCTAAAGAAGGTACTGAAGATTACTATAAATTATTAGATGTATTCAAAGATCTTTTGAGAGATTATGAGTTAACTGATTCTAAAGGTAAGAAAATCAGTACTGGTGAAAAAAGAATCTACGCACCAAACTTCTTCTATGTTGAAGAAGGAGTAGCTAAGCGTATGGTTGCTGGTTATTCAGACAAACAAAAAGATTCTAGACAAGAATTAACTGAAGAAATGTTAAAAGACGAAGAAAACATATTTAATGAGTTCTTTAAATAAGATAGAGTAATCTATCTTTTTTTATGCTATAATTTATTCATAATAGAGGTAGGTGGTAACATGAAACGAAATGGTTTTACTTTAGTTGAAATGATGGCTGTTATAGTGTTAGTTGCATTACTAGCAGTTATCGGTGTTGCTACCTATACAAACGTTAATGAAGCAGCTAAAGAAAAGACACTTGAATCTAAAAAAGAACAAATAAGAGCAGCCGGTATTAAGTGGGCAAAAGAAAATAATATTTCCAATAAAACAATAATTTCAGTTAATGCTTTAGTAGTTGAAGGCTACTTAACTGCAGAAGAAAACGAAGTAGGTAAAATAGGTGTTATTGAAAACCCAGTCACTGGTGAAAATATGATTTGTAATACAGTTGATATTTCACTTAAAGATGGAGAGTACATAGCTGTATTAAATGATAAAGAACAAAACTGTACTTTAGCTACTCAATCTTTAGTAGATACAAATATCAATATTAAAGTAGTAGATGAAAAGAACAAGGATGTAACTGGTTCTGGATCTATTGCTAAATGGTCTAATCAAAACGTAATGATAATTGTATCAAGTAGTAGTTACGATTCTAGAGCAACAAGCATTTCATATGATTTTGAAGGAAATACAGTTACTAAACAAAAATCTGGTAAACAAAAATATACAGGTAACTCTTATATATCTGAAGCATCAGCTGCAAATTACTACAATGTTTTCCATGTTAATGCTGCCTTAATCTTAAATACAAAAATAATAGTTACCTATAATATTGCTGGTGAAAACAGTAAAAGTAGAGCTTATACAATAAGAATCGATAAAGAAGAAGCAACAGCTACTGTTTCATCTAACAGTGAATGGTTAACCGTTGATAAAGATGTTTATATCACAGTAGATGATGGCAAAGGTAGTGGACCAAAAAATTTCTATATCGGCAAAGATCAAAACATCAATAATGCAACAAGGAAAGATGCCAGCTATAAAACTAAAGTAACAGGTTTAGATGTTGGTAAATATTATATATGGACTGAAGATATTGCTGGTAATATATCTAGTACATATAAAGTAATACTTGAATTAAATAATGTAGATAAAACTGTACCAGCTTGTGAAGTACTGTTCCATGGCCATCAAGGTAATAATGGTTGGTACAAAGAAGTACCAGTAACGCCTGGTGCTAAAAACACAGTTAAAGCAGGTTTAAGTGGTATGAACCTTGGTATTAATACAATACAAAATGATCCTGAATATAGTGCGTATGCTGAATATAATACTTTTAATGAAGCACTCGCTCCAGTTAGAGATACTGAAACTTCAACATCAGGAGTAAACTATTATTGTTACGTTAAAACATTAGCTGGTAAAACAGCTAGTAATTCTAGAAACCTAAAACTTGATATGACACCACCAACAATAACTATAGCTACAACAAGTGATACGAACTATACTCAACATAAGAGTATAGCAGTTACGACTAGTGATTCACTTAGTGGTTTGGAAGGTATTTTAAAATTAAGATATGGTTGGGGATTAAATGGTGCTGCACCAACTGCTTGGACGACGGATATTATAAATCTTATGCCAAATCGTTCATCGTTTACTATGTACTTTACCGGTACTGCATCTATGACTGGAAAATATACTTTGTATATTGACTATTCTGAAGTAGTAGATGTAGCAGGTAACCATGCAACTGGAGTAAATGGCTCTGGTTCTGGTGGAATTGCAACATTTGGACCATTCCATTTCGATAATACACCTCCAGTATGTGATGGAAATGACGGTAAAACAAATTGGACTAAAGGTGGTTATACAATAAATCAATACTGTAGAGATAATGATGGAACTGATGATCAAAGTGGATGTAAAAAACGTACATATACTACTATGTATTTTGATACACAAACAATTAAAAGTGATAATATTACTATTTCTGATGAAGCAGGTAATGAAGCAGTTTGTGATTATAATGTTTATATTGATAACACTGCACCATCTTGTGGATTAAATAATGGTAAAACAAATTGGACAAAAGGAGAAGAAAAGATTACTCAATACTGTGTAGAAGATGAAAATACTCAAATTGGTTGTGAGAAAAAAGAATACTCAAACACATGGAGTGGATCAGTTGATGTTCAAACTTCTACTATTACTATAAAAGATAGAGTTGGTAATACTAAACTATGTGATGTAAATGTGTACTTAGATAACATTCCACCAGTCTGTTCATTTAGTTATACTAGCAGTTCAGTAATCTTAAATTACACTGAAAACCATGTTAAAGAATTCGGGCTATCTACATTTTATGGCAATCCTAATGGTGCTTTAAGTAATGGCATAATACATAATAATACTTATTATGGAATAGTAAGAGATAGGGCCGGAAATGAATGCTATATTCAAACAACAGTAAGGAATACAATTGATAGATATATTAAAAAATCTAAATATTGTAATAGAGAAGTTACTTCATGGCAGCAAACTGCTAAAAAATGTAATTACAATGGTAAAACTCAAAAATGGAAAACTTGTGAAAGAAAAGATGATGGTGAAGGTGGATACACTTATTATTGGAGTTATACAACCAAATATAATCAAAGTAGATGTTTTGATAACACTGTTTTCGATTGTACATCTAATCACTATCAAGATGGAACAAACTATGAATGTTATGACGCTTATGGCTTAGGATCTGGAAAAACTACAACAGAAAGTACTTGTAGTAGTAGTGGTTGGTCTTGTAGTTCTAGCTATGTTAACCAAACACATTACGATTGTTCACCTAACTATAAGTATTCTTTCGATCCAGAAGTTACTACCGACGTAACTAAATGTACCAAAGCAACAGTTTCTAAATGTAATTCTTCAAATTATAGTAAAAGTAACGTTACATGTGATAAATATATTGGTTGTGAAGATGGATATACAAAGATAAATGATAGTTACTGTCATAATTAAAAGGAATATTCTTAATATTCCTTTTTTCATGTTATAATAACCTTGGTGATGCATATGAAACATGTATTCTTAGTAAATAAATTTAGTTTAAAAAGTAAAACAAATCAAGTAAGAGCAATCATTGAAGAAGTATGTAAAAAAAGAAATATCGATTATATCATTGAACAAAATAGTGAAGAAGAATCTACAGAAGATATTTTAAAAAGATATCAAGATACTAAAGATATAATAATTGCTATTGGTGGAGATGGTACTATCAATAGAGTATTAAATGGTATAGCAGGTACTCAAAATGTATTAGGTTATATACCATATGGTACTGGTAATGACTTCTATCGTGTTAATAAAGAATTATTAACAGAAGAAATAAATAAAATAGATCTAGTACGTATTAATGAAAAATATTTCATTAATACAGCTTGTTTTGGTATTGATGCTGATATAGCTAATTCAGATGAAATAGTACATAGTAAACTAATACCTAAAAAACAAAGATATAATATTTCACTAATCTACCATTTCTTAAAATACAAAGCTAAACAAATGACAGTAGATGTTCATAGTGACATTACTAAAGGTGAATTTACTACTGTAATCGTATGTAATGGTCGTTACTATGGTGGAGGTTACAAAGTAGCCCCTCATAGTACTTTAGATGATGGTTTAGTAGATGTTTATTTGGTAAATAAAACATCTAAACCAAACATGGCCAAAGTAATCATGAGTATTAAATCAGGCGCTCATGAAAAAGCTAAAATAGTTAAAAAATTACAAACAGATAAACTAACTATTGTTTCACCAACACCTATATCAAGTAATATCGATGGTGAAAAACTTACAGCTAATGAATTTAATATTGAAGTAATACCTAAAGGAATAGATGTCTATTATAATCAACCATTAATAGATGATATTTTAGAAGAAGATAAAAAACTATCTCTAAGGAGAAAGAAATGAAACTAGAAATAAAAGAAAAACCAACAAAGAACTTTTATAATGAAATATTATATGTTCAAACAAACTATAAAAAGATCCTAAAGAATCCATCTAAAAAAGTAAAAAAACTAACAACAAGTATTCTTTTATATCTTTTAACAGCATTAGTAGCAATCTTAATATCTTTATATTTCTATATGCAAGATAAACCACATAATATCTTTCAATATTATGCATTCTTCTTTTTAATATTATTTATCTTTGCATTCTTCTATTTACTATTAGTTAATAGAAGACTTAACCAATTAGTTGATTATTCTAAAAAGAATCAATCAACTATATCAATAGATAACAACAACATATCTTTAATAAAAGATAAAAGTACAGTATCTATTACTTGGGATTCTCTACAAAGTATAGTAATTAATAAATATTCTATTATCTTTTTACCAAAAGATATCTCTAGTTTATATATAGCAATTAATACTGAATATAAAGAAGAAATACTTAAAGTAATAAAGAAATATAAAAAAGAAAAACTAATACAAGATAATAATAAATAAAGAACTACACTGTAGTTCTTTTATTTATTTTATGTTAAAATAATCTTATATAATAGGTGATGCTATGAAAAAACTAATTAATAAAAAAATACTTTTAATAATATTAAATTTATTATTAATCTTATCATGTGTAGTTTACTATGCTATTAATAATAATCATAAATTATCTAACAGTATAAAGAGTGAAGATAAACTAGCTGATCTAGAAGAAGATAACTGGGAATTATCAGTAGTATTCTATGACTCAACTGTAGATAATGGTCAAACACCTTTAACAGAAGTAAACTGGCATGCTGTTAATTATAATGAGAAAAGAACTATTACAATTCAAGTTAATTATAAAAATACAAATGCTAAATATGATTATAATGAAAACGATGTGAAAATATTGGTTCCGAATCTTAAAGGAAGGAACTATGGGGGACCATACATAAATTCAAACCTAGGTTACTGGGCAAGGACAGTTACCTCAGGAACAGTTCAAAACGGGTATGATTGGTCATCTAGAACACTTTATAACTCTGGATATTATGAATTTACCAATAACAACAAACTGGATAAAAACACAAGTTATGAAGGTAGCCTTCAATTACAATATGAACTATCAGCAGATGAGTATTTTGGAAGCTTAAGAAATGGTAATTATTTAACTGATTGTATGGCTTCTTCATTTGTTAATGGTTCAACAGAAACAATAGAAGCTAAATTACAATATAAAGGTAAAGAAGTTTCATCTAATAATATTGCGTTTACTTTCGATTCGGATAAGGAAGAGTATACCTTAACTCACACTCCTTCTAAAGTATCTTCACTTGATGGATTCGAAAATGCCAATGATTATATTTGGGTGCGTTATACAACAAAAGTAAGTGCAAAACTATTACATCCTAGATTAGCACAAAAATTCTATTTTAAAGATTACGTTCCAGAAGGAGCAGTTGCTTACAATAATAAACTAGAAAAGATTACAATAGAGAATAATAGTTTTTCTTATGAAACACTTATTTCAGATTATTCTGTAAATATAGCTGGTGGTTCAAGCGTTGATATATATATTGGCTACCCTAAAGATGTATATCAAAATACGACAATTACAAATCGTCTAACAGCAAATGGAAAATATGACGATGATGAAGAATTCTCAATATTAGCTGACGACACCAAAACAATTGATTTATCAGATTATGAATTTAGTTACAGTGGATCGTTATATTCAATCAATAAAAATAGTACAAAGGTATATTCTGTACCGTCTAGAGTTGGAAAAAACGACACGGTATTCAATATTTTCCCTCGTGTCGTTTATACAGGGACTAAATATGATGCCATTATTGGTGATGATATAATTGTTGCACCATATCAAGATGGAACTCAAAGAATAATGACAGACTCAGAATACCATTTTAAAAAAATATACTTTTATAACGGTTCTCAATTTAAAAATGGTAATGGAGCAATAATTACTGATAAAACCATAGATATTTATGTTAGATATGCTAATACAAATGAATTCGTTGAATACCCAGAAAAAATGATACTTGGTGAAAAAGAATCAATAGAATTCTCAGAAACAAATATTGTTGGTGTAAAAGCTATCATGAGAGATATGGAGTGTGGAATCGGAGGAGGAAACATCAACGTAAGTATTTCTTTCCACAGCCCTAATCTTGCTTCTTCTGGAACAGGATATAACTTGGCCTTCTTACAAGTAAAACAAGGGGATGAAATTGTAAATACACCAACTGTTAATTCTTATCCATCAACATCTCAGTCAGTTAATATCGCTGAATATGATCAAGAACACTATGGAACATACATGCAAAGGGCAGCTGGAAGTCTTTTTATAAAACCAAACATTTTCCAATACTATGTTGGATCGGGCTTAAGTTCTGGTTCTGCTGTTCCTTCAGAAGAATTGTTTCAGTTATCTGCATCAGTAACTTCATATTTTAGGCCGGAACACGGTTCATCAGACCATTTTTATGGACACGAAGTATTTTTATACCTTCCTGAAGGAATGGAATTTTATGATACAGTAGATCGTTTACTACAAACCGCACCTGATCGTTTGATTCCTGCAAATTATTCTAGTGATGATTTTTACTATAAAACTCAATCTGGATTATTATTTAATAGTGTCAATGAATTTAAAGACTATTACAGAGATCATCTATCAATAGAAGTATTTCAAAATTACAAGAATACCAATAGAACAGTTATTAAATTAAAACTAGATTTTACTGATGACCCATTAATAATAGATCCTGGCCTAAAAGTATACGCTGCTCCAAGAATAGAAGTTCAAATACGACTTTCTGTTTCTTATGACAGCTTACTAGAATATGGTAACTATTGGGAAGCCGAAGCATATGGCTTCCCATTAAATCAAGACGATTTGGATTTTGAAGTACTAGATGAGAATGAAGTAAATCACCCAAAAATTGATACAGAAGATTATAACAATAATGGGGTTACCACAGATTTTTATTTTGAAAGTCACCCTTATGTTACAATAAGAAATGTTGTTGAATCTCATCAAGATGTTCAAACTTCAGTTCAAACAAATCAGAGTAATTTCGCAACTGGCACAGTTCAGACTTCTAAGGATTCAGAATATACTTATAAATTAAGAGTTAGAACTGGTCAAAGTGATGTTACTAACTTAGTAATCTATGATTCTATTGAAGATTATGCAAAGAATGGGGAACTACAAATGGTTAAAGCCTCTGAGGGAAAACCAGCATGGCATGGTGAATTAATCGGTTTTGATACTTCAAAAGCAGAAGAACAAGGTTACAATGTAAAAATTTATTATAATGAAAATTCAAACCCAGGAACTCTTACTGAAGACAACACATGGCAAGAATATACTGATTCAACTGATAAATCATTAGTTAAAGCAGTTGCATTTAAATACCTAGATAGTGATGGAAATCCAGCTGTATTACCAGCTAATACTAATACTTACGTATTATTAAAAATGAAATCTCCAAACGAAGATTCAACTTACTTCACATACAATGGTTGTTGGACAGAATGGAATGCAATTGATTCTGTTACTGGAAGACCTGTTGATTTCATCACAGGTATTAACAGTAACATTGTTAAAGTTGCATTACCAACTTCTGTTGAACTAATTGATACAGATATTACATTAGAAAAAGAATGGAAAGATAATAATAACTCTTTAGGTTTAAGACCACAATCAGTTAAATATAATTTAATTCCTAATGGTCATAATAATGAAAAAATAGAAGTAGAATTAACTGGTACAGGTAACAACTGGCAAACTACAGTTACTGTTCCTGCTTTAGATGATTATGGATTGCCAATCATTTATACAATTGAAGAACAAACACTTCCATATGGAACTGATTATAAATATGTAGGAGAAAAAACAGATACATATAAATATACCAACACACTATATAAGAGATTTATAATATCTAAAATATGGATAGATAATTTAAATGCTTACAATACCAGACCATCTAGTGTAACTATCAGGGTTAAACAAAATGGTAATTATTATGAAACGCACACATGGGGTGCAGACCTAACAGTAAATAGTTGGGGAATCGCAGCTATTGGGCCAATGTTTGATGATAATGGTAATAAATATAATTATACTATTGAAGAAGATCCTGTTGAAGGTTACACATCTTCATGTAGTGAATTTACATGTATTAATACTTTAAGTGGTAATGAAGAATTTACTATCAAGAAAGTATGGGAAGATAACAACAATGAGTATAATACAAGACCAGCAAGCATTGATGTAAAACTAAAAAGAAATGGTGAAGTAATAAACACATATACTTTAAGTGGAACATCTAATACATGGGAAACACCAAATATCATAACTAACAAGTATGATGCAAATGGTATTAAATATACTTATACCATTGAAGAAGACCAAGTAGATGGTTATGGCTTAGTAACATATGACCAAGCTAATCATAAAGTTACTAATACATTAAAGAAAAACGTTACTATTACAATTACTAAGAATTGGGTAGATGGTTCTAATGAACAAGGACTTCGTCCTGATTCATTAACAATCAATCTATTAAGAAATAATGAACAATATCAACAATTAACTCTAACAGGTGATACTGATACTTGGACAACATCTGTAGAAGTACCAAAGTATGATGATAATCAACAAGAATATACATATTCTATTAGAGAGCTAACAGATGACTTAAATGAAGATTATTCTAATATCACATATAGTGAACAAGAATTATCAGTAACTAATAAGTTAGAGAAAAAGATTGATATTAAAATATCTAAAATTTGGGATGATGGAGATAATGAATTACTAACTCGTCCAGAATCATTAAATATTAACTTATTACGTAATGGTACCTTGTATCAAGAATTACAACTAATTCCATCAGATATAAATGAAAATACTTGGGAATTAACTGTCAATGATTTAGATGCTTATGATGCTAATGGTGCATTATATTCATACACATTAGAAGAAAACTTAATTGATCAGTTGAGTAGATATGAAACTATCACATATGATCAAACTAACTATACAATTACTAACAAGTTAACAGTCCCTCCAAAAGTAACATTATACTTCACAGTTAAGAATGGTTACATTCCAACTGGTGGAGATGAAATTCAATATGATGAAGAAGGATATAATGAAGTATTAAATAGTTATAATCTAAACGGTAATGATGAATATACCTTCTCATTTGAATTAGAAAATGTTGATACAGGAGAAGTAATTAAAGGAAAACTAAGTACTCAAGGAACTCTAGAATTCGATGATGTACCATATGGTACATATAGGGCTAGAGAAGGGGAAGATAGATACTTTGACTTCGTTAGTATGGTAGAAATAACTCAAGTATTAGGAGTTACATTTACACCAGATGAACGAGGTGGAACAATAACTATTTCACCAACAGGTCAAGATATCATCTATGGAGCACATATAACTAATAAAATAGAGTATGCTAAAGAAAACCCAAATACTTCAACAAGTAAGAGTAATTTAATCTTCTACATCTTATTAATAGCAATAAGTACTTTAATAGGTATCTATTTCTATAGAAGATATAAATTCGTAAAATAAAAAGAACTACATTTGTAGTTCTTTTATTTTTCATTAACATGTTCAAAAGATACATCTAATAATTTCTTTATATGATCATCATCTAAAGAATAATAAACTATCTTACCATCTTTTCTTATCTTAACTAACTTAGCTTCTCTTAATGCTTTTAATTGATGAGAAATAGCTGAAATACTCATATCTAAGACATTTGATATATCACTAACACATAACTCTCCACAACCTAAACTCATTAGTATTCTTAAACGAGTAGAGTCACCAACTATTTTAAAGAAATCTGATACATCATAAATAACATTCATCTTAGGCATTACTTTTTGTACATTCTTAACTCTTTCTGGATTATTTAAACTATTGTCCATAACGCCACCTCAAATATATTATATCACATTGACATTTGAACGGTTGTTCAAGTATAATAATATATGTAAGGTGATAGTATGAAGAAGGTATATGAACTTAAAAACTTAGATTGTGCTGAATGTGCCGACAAGATGGAATGTGCTATTAGAGGGTTAAAAGGTATCGATAATGTATCAGTTAACTTCTTAACTCAAAAGATGACTATCGAAGCTAAAAACGTGGAGAAGTTAGAAAAGAAAGTAATTGAAACATGTAAAAAAGTAGAACCTGATTGCACTATTATTACTGATGAAGATGAAGATAAAGAAATACCTAAATTACCATTTATTATCATTTCTACTTTATTGTTGATAAGTACTATCTTTATCCACAACACTAATATTAAAACAATCATCTTTATAGTTGCTTATTTAACAGTAGGTTTAGATATTATCTTTAAAGCATTAAAGAAAATCTTTACTTTAGATTTTCTAGATGAAAATTTCTTAATGTCTATAGCAACTATTGGTGCTTTAGCATTAGGTGAATATCATGAAGCTGTCTTAGTAATGCTTTTATATCAAATAGGTGAACTATTTAATGACTATGCAGTAGATAAATCTCGTAAATCAATCAAACAATTAATGTCTATTCGTCCTGATTACGCTAATACAGAAATAGACGGTGAAATAAAAGAAGTTCATCCATCTATTCTTAAAGTAAATGATCTTATTATTGTTAAACCAGGCGAAAGAATACCTCTAGATGGTATTGTTGTTGAAGGCTCTTCTCAACTAGATACATCTGCATTAACTGGTGAATCAATACCTAAAGAAGTTAATATAAACGATGAAGTATATAGTGGCTCAATTAATAAAAAAGGCTTATTAAAAATAAGAGTAACTAAAGAATATTCTGAAAGTACAGTATCTAAAATATTAGATCTAGTAGAGAATGCTTCTAATAAAAAATCTAAATCAGAAAACTTTATTACTAAGTTTGCTAAAATCTATACACCAATAGTAATTGCTTTAGC
>JAEEGL010313783.1_pt1 | contig 14171 bp, 14 predicted proteins | sample 9134231 | NCBI WGS metagenome assembly JAEEGL01 (sample SAMN16246548, study PRJNA631951) | gut metagenome | biome: gut microbiome; feature: rumen; material: fiber-attached | host: Bos | place: Iran: Karaj | collected 2018-10 | reverse complement strand
TCTCCATCACCACCATCGGTTATGGCGATATTTATCCCACCACGGATTTGGGGCGCCTTATCACCATGGTATCAGCTCTGGTGGGCGTAGCTGTAATAGCACTGCCCTCCGGCATGATCACTGCTGCTTACATCAATGAGATCAACAAAAAGAAATCCAAATATGAGTTATAGTCCGCTGAAAATTTCCAGCTTAGCAATAAAATCCTCAATGATATATCTTGAGTCCACATCCGTGTAAATCCTTATCTTTGGATTGTCCTCTTTTATTCCTGAAGAGGTGTCTTCCAGAACAAGGGGCGCAGTGGCCTCATGGTAATGGCCGCATCCCGGATTTATGGTAACAGCTATGGCCGGAGAATCTCCCAAAGACCAGCTCTCGCCCTGGGTCCATCCCGCAAACTCAGACATATTGTAGTCCACAAGGTTTTGGAACAGGTGCCGGCCTATCTTGCCGCAGGGCTTAATCCTGCGCTGTATCTCAGCAATTCCAATGTTAATGGTGATATATACGTTTGAAGGAACAAGCCAGAGATTCACGCCGCTCTGAAGTACATAGTTGGCGGCAGGAATATCATTGGTGGCGTTAAACTCTGTAAAAGGAGCCTTGCAGGGCGCCTCTCCGTGAGTTCCAATCCACACCACCGTGATCCTATCCTTTATTTCAGGTGCTGTCTGCAAAGCCTTGGCCACGTTGGTTATGGCTCCCTGACACAGGATAAAAAGAGGATTTTCGCTCTCTCTTTTTGCTTCATCAATTATAAATCTCACTGCCTCAGACACAGTCTCATCAACAGAAAGCGGCCCGTCCTGTCCGCGCAGCACCGGCACTTTAATATCCATGGCATCAAGGATAGTCCTGATCTCATCATAGCTTCTTTGCATGGAGCCTGCTTCCTTGAAGTGCTCTGCGATTATCCCTTTTACCATAAGCTTAGGGCTAAGTAGCGCATGAACTATGGCAAAAGGATCGTCGGCCTCGCAGGCTGCGTCTGTATCTACGATTACTCTTATTTTCTTGTACTGTGGAACGTCATACTCAAATCCCATATAATCCCCCCAATTATTATCATTGTATTTTTTCATCTACAATGTGCAGTGAATCCTCTGAAACTCTGCACCTGTAAAAGACGACCTCCACTCCGGCTTCCTTTGCTCTGTAAAAAGCCTTGGTAAACTCCGGGTCAGTATCCGCATTGGGCCTTACTTCCTTTATACCCTCTCCCTGTATCACAAAGGCCACCCTTGCATGATATCCTTCTTCCACTGCCTTTATCAGCTCCTCCAGATGCCTTGCGCCGCGCTCTGTGGGTGCATCGGGAAAATAGCCGATTCCGTCCCTGAACAGCGTGCAGCCCTTGACTTCCATGAGATATTTCTCATTATCTTTTTCCATGTAAAAATCTATTCTGGAATTGCCGTACTTGAATTCAGGCTTGATGTAGTCATACTTGCCGCTTTCTTCAAGGAACTCTTTTACCACCTTGTTGGGAGCCTGAGAGTCTATGTTGATGATTCCCTTGTCACTTGTCTTGACGGCCACCAGGTCATAGGGCGTCTTCCTGTCAGGGTTAGCAGCTTTCTCCAGATAAACCTCGCAGCCGGGAAGAAGCAGTTCCCTGCACCTTCCGGTATTTTTCACATGAACAGTAAGTTCGCTGCCATCAAGCATAACCCTGGCAACGAACCTGTTTGGCCTCGATATGAAGTTGGCAGCTGTAATATTATTGTATTTCATAGTTTTTATAGTTTGCTGATTTCGGTGTATTCTTCGTCGGAAATCCTTATAATACCGCCGTGTCTCTTTTTCCTAAGTCCAAGGTTGTACTCTGACTTGTCCAAAATCCTGAACTCTCCACTTGCAAGATCATCGCAAAGAAGCGGCAGATATCCGCCATTTTCCCTGTACTGGTCCACGATAAGACACCACTTCTTCTGCTCCTCAAGGTAGTAACACTCCGGTCCTTCTACCCCGGAAAGCTCTGCCAAAACCTTGGAATTAACGCCTTCATAGGGGCCATCCACCAGATTTTGGCTCTTTTCCATAAGGATCACTTTGTTGGTCTCATCCTTGGAAAACCTGTAATACCAGCCATTGTCCCAGACAATGTCAGTATCTATCACGTTCTCATCCCGCTCAATATACTTAAAGGCCGGTGTGAACTCTTTGAAATCCATGGTAAAAGAGCCGTAAATGCGCTGCTTAGCCTCCGCCTCACCGCTTTCTCTCACATTGGAAGCCCAGAATACGAACCATGCCTTTTTCTCATGACAGTAAACAGCTTCCGGTGCCCACACACAGCCGGCATTTGGCACACCAACTTCTATAAGTCTTTCTTCAGACCAGTTGATGAGGTCCGAAGACTCCCAAACGAACAACGACCTGCTGCCTCTGTTGGCGGCTCTGTCCCAGTCACCGTCGCTGGTATTAAGGTCTGTGGCGATGATGAAGTACTTTGAAAGTTCCTTGTCATATACTATAAATGGGTCTCTGATTCCCTTGGAACCCTTGTCTGTCGTGAGTATGGGCTTGTCTCCGCCCACATCTTCCCAGTGAAGCCCGTCTTTGCTGACTGCAAAGTATACGTTCTCCGGGTCTTTTTGTTCTGTTGTAAAGTGTACAAATAAATATGCCATGTGATACCTCTCTATTTAAAGCTAAAGCTTTCTTTATTAACAATGATGATGCCAAGTGAAACCAATATGAGTGAAAGAACACTGATAAGTGAAAACGCTTCCGTGCTCTCGCCAAGGAAAAGAGCTGATAATAACACTCCCATGATCGGGTTGATAAATCCCAGTACGGAAACTCGGCTGACCGGGTTGTGCTTTAAAAGTACTCCCCAAAGCGTATACGCCCCGGCAGAAATAAAGCCCATATAAAGCAGATTCAGGTAACATCCTACACTGTAAAAGACAATTCCGCCGCCGGTCAATAGCCCCGTTACCAGCAGCACTATTCCTCCAATAAAAAACTGATAGCCGCTCAGCACCACAGGATTCTCATGGGCGGAAAAAATCTTAATCCCGCAGCCTGACATCGCATAAAACAGCGCTGCAAGCAGCATTGCGCCCTCTCCCTTCAAGGTCAGCGCCCCTGAACTTGTCACCGCCCCAATCCCGCCGAAAAAGAGAATAATTCCCAAAAATCCAACGAAGCAGCCAATTATCTTTTTCAGCGCAGGCTTCTCAAGCCTAAACAAAAACATGGCAAATACCGGTGCCTGGAAATTGCCGGATGCGTTTATTATGGAGCCCCTCACCCCGGAGGTATGCGCCAGTGACATAAAAAAGAAATAATACTGGCCTATTGTCTGAAGAAGAGACAAAATTAGTATATACTTCCAGGATTTCATTTGCGGAACCAGCATTTTGCCTGCTATCAGGGATCCGAAGGCTATAGTCATAACTCCGGCCAACGCAAATCGCGCCCCGGCCAGCACCAGCCGCGACGCCGTATCATCAGGCGCTATCCTGAATAGTTCATATGCCATCTTAATTGCCGGCGATGCGCTTCCCCACAATACACAGCAGAATATTGCTGACAATACTACGATGGGCATGCGGGTGAAAATCGAGCCGTCTAGGATTTTCTGTTTCATAATTTATGCGTTAGATTGCGGTAAGACCTTTGTATGACGCAATTCCTCCTATGCTCTTCATGACAAGGTGAAGAGGTATAAAAGTAAAATATTCTTTTATCCCCAAAAGCTATTTATTCAAATATTTGGCTATAATAAATCATCTTACTACATTTTTGATATTCATAATCCTATTTATTACAGCCGCCACTATAACTGATATTGTAAATGTTAAGAAACTAATCACTGCAACTTCCACGATTTCATTTCTTATTTTTCCATTTAGCAAAACATTTATTAACTCTAAGATAGTAGTATGAAAAGCATAGATATATATATTTTTTTGGGCTAACCACCTGTAGTCTCCAGGTATACTTAGTGTACTCCAAAAAACAAAGACGGAAATAGAATAGGCAATTACAGTAGGTGAAAAAAAGGCCACATATCCTTTGTAAGTATAATAGTTAAAGCCATAATATCTGACCATGTAGGTTAAGCAAATACAAAACACGCTTACACCGATAGCAATAAGACGAACAGTCTTAAAGTACCTGGCATCTAACTTATCTATCATTTCAGAAATGACATCACCAATTAAAAAATAAGATAAAAATGCAACGCTCACCCCGATACTATAAGCAATCTTTTCCATGGTAAACATTTGGGAAATCATCGCCCAAATCATAAATACCCCTGAAAAGGTATAATATAATTTTTTATTTACCATTTCTTTAAATGCGCTAATTGCAGGAGCCAAAAAATAAACGCCCACTAGCATATAAATGTACCACAGGTTAGAAAAATCTCCTTTTAGTACCCCTTTCAACCCACTATACCATTTATCATTAGTAGCCACATTTTGTATAATTCGAATAAAAACTAGCATGGATAAACATAATGCACTTGGTAAAAAAACTTTACTAATCATCCTACGGTAAAAAGATCTAGGATCATCACAAATTCTTTTTTTTAATATAAAAGCCCCTGAAATCATCATAAAAGCAGGAACAGAAAATCTGGTAATGATATTTATCAATGATTCCGCAACCCATATATAATCATTTCTAGGGCACTCAAAAACAGGCCCAAAAGAAATCCAATTTGCATGAATAATCACCACACAAAATGATGAAACCACTTTTAAAAAATCATAATTATTCTTCCTGTCCTGAGAATAGTCTAAATTCATAATTTATAATCACCATATCTCTTATAACTTTTTATCAAGCACTGCTGTATTAGAAAACATATTTGCAACTATTCAGATAATAGTTAATCCTCTATATAGAGAAATACCGCCGATACTCTTTGCATTTCTATATCCCAATAGTTTAAGTCTCTTTGAAGCTCTATTACTCCTTGAGCCCCTATAGCAATAAATAAAAATATATGTATCTCGATCAGGAACAATACTACTTATTTCTGTAACAAGATCTTCCAAAGGAATGTTAATACTTTCGGGTATATGTCCCTCAATATATTCTCTTTTTGATCTGACATCTATAAGGATAGCTTTATCTGTATTCTTATACTCTTCCACACCTTTGTTAATATCATTTTTCCTAAAAATACACATATTCGTACCAAGCCCCCTCTCACAATGCTGCTCTGTATCTAAGTAAATTCGGTTCTACAATAATCAACAGATAAGCATCATACCCATATTCTCGTGCATATATTATAGCTTTTGTCCATTCTCTCATTACCATTCAATGTCCAAAATCTTACTTATTGAAAAAAGGTACATAAAATAAATGCATATTCCCGCTATAACACCTACAATTACACTCGCTAATGCAGATAAATTTACCAAATGGACAATCTTACATACAGTGTAAACCACACCTCCTCCAATAATTATCACGATAACCTTCTTTTTTTTCAATCTGTCTAAAGCATTTACTGATGCTCTCTTACACATAGCAAACACGAAACATTCAGATGCAAGAGTAGTAGCTGCTGCCGCATACATTCCATAAGAAGGTATTAAAAGTGCATTTGCTACCAAGTTAAATATTGCAGCTATAGCTGTGGTATAAGTAAAGATTTTTTCCTTCCTAAATGGAATCAAGACAACTCCAGAATAAAAATTGCCCATAACGGCAAAAAGAAGAGCAAAACTTAATAATTCCAGGCATCCGTATCCAACCGCATACTCATTTCCGCCTAACACTATAAGCATTTCTTTACTTAAAGAAAAAGCTCCTACAACTGCAGGCACTAAAAGAGCATATATTATTGCTCTTGCTCTTCCTACAAGCCATTTGTATTGAGTAGTGTTATTCTTTCCAAGAAACACAGATGCTCTAGGTATTACTACGGCTGCTATGGCATTAAAAAGAAGTTTTATAATAATATATATTTTCGATGCCAGAGAATAAATTCCAACCTCTGTATCATTCCTTAATAATCCTAATAATGATATATCGCCTACGACATACACTTTTACAGCCAAAGCAACACCAAATAAATAAAGGATAGGCTTTAAATGTTTTTTTGTAGAACCAATTGAAGCTATACCATATGAAACATACTTTCTAGTATGAAAGACATTTATTATTTCACTAAAAAAAGACGCTCCTGAAATAATACAAGCATAATATATATAATCACTTTGTTTATTAACGATAAACAAAACGCATATCAGAGACAAGCAATGTAATATAATGTACCTAAGTGAAATATATGTGAAATCCTCATAAATAGTGTTCAGCCAATCACGTCCAAGTGTAGAAGCAAGAATATTAACCGAAAACACTAAAACCAAATATTTTTCTTGTCGTAGTTTATGTATAGCAATAACAGCCAATATCAAAAGAAGAATGGATAAAGCCATTGAAATTATGCTTATAGTAAATACTTCTCCACTAAAATCTTGTATCTCTTTTTTTCTGTCTCTTACCCTAGCTCCTTCACGAATTGCATATGCAGGTACCCCCAACATTGAAAATGTAATAAAAAAGCTCACTATTGACTCAGCAAAACTTACTTTTCCAAAATTCGAAGTCCCTAAGGTTCTCGAAACATATGGATACATAACTAGAGGGATAATGACGCTAACACATTGCTTCAAAACATTGAATATTGCATTCTTTGTAATGCTTTTCTCTTTGCTCATTTCAGCCTCAAATAATGGTAATAATCCTAACTAAATTCAATTTCCTTGCCTTAAAAATGTTAAACCCCTCAAACAAATTGCAAAAACTATCATTACGCTCGTCCATCCAAGTATTTCATAAAAAAAACCTGAAATCATTATGTTTATTACACCAAATGCACAAGCCTTTGATATAGCATCGTTCCTGGTTGCATAGCATATCCAAGCATGAACAAAAACAATTATCAGCAAAATAACACTAACAACTCCACAATCCACCAAAATTGCTGCATATTGCATATCAACAGCCGTAGTAAATCCACGAATAGGATGCAGCCTTAAATATCTCAACAGATAGCCATACCCTTTTCCAAATAGCTTGTCACTAAATGATCCATTATTCCATATTGCTACAGCACGTTTTACCTGAGTAAAGCGGTTATAATATGTAGCACTATTAGCATTAATACCTTCTATCCATCTGCTCGATATTAAATTCAACACATTTGCAATAATGCTTCCGTTTATCGCACATATCGCAGCAAATAATAATCCTATAATCGGCAAAACACGTATAAAGTTCCTTCTAATTCTGAATGAAGATGTACTTTTCCCCATAAAATATACAAGATTAATCAGTATAAATGCTAACCAACTGCTACGCGTTTGAGTACCAACCAAGCATATAAATATTAGCAATCTTGCTATAGCTGTGTGAACTCTATTTTTATATGGAAAAAAAAGAAAAACAATCCAAAAGAAAACTTCTACAGTTGCGCAAGGCATAGGCTGTAAAAAAATAGTTCTGACACGAAAACGGCTAGTACCTATGGCCTCTGCACTCATTATCCTTCCACCAGAATCTATTAGTCGTATAAAATAGCTATCTTTTATCGCAAACTCAATGCACCCAAATATAGATAACATTAATCCGGCACTTCTAGTTATTTTAAATAATTCTTCCAACGAATCACGATTAATAACAAAGAATATAAATATACATAATCCTATTTCCAAATAAATTGGCTTTTTAACACTCTGAGTTCCATTTAAGATAGCTCCGTTTACCACTTCAATAATTGCAAATAATAAAAACGTCAAAAAAGGCCCTTTAAAGCTTAATTCCGACTCATAACTTATAAAACACACTATAGCCCCTATAATTTCCAAACCCAGAATAGCAAATCCGATTCTTGTGGCCCATCGATAGCTTATCAGAATAACAAAAAACACAAAGGCCAATAAAATAACGCATCTTATATCCGATTGACGTAATCGTAATTTCAGTCCCAAATTACCAGTCCCCTATCTTTTCAATAGTACGAATCAGCAACAGTTATTATAACAATCATTTTTATTATTAGTTCCCAAGTATTCTTCAGAGTATATACAATTTGCTTCTAATTGACGTTTTATTACTGTTTTTCTGGTTTCACAATATTGAGAATAGCTCAAAGCCCCCAACTGCAAACTTCCCTCACATAAATGGTTTACCTTCAAGTTGGGGCAATAAACTATCTTCATTTTGTTTTTAATACACTCTCTTACCAGAATGTCCTCTTCCAAATACATATAAGTCAATGGCTTAAATAAATAATTCATTTCATCTGTATAACTTCTTGAAAAAATAAGGCATGCCCCTTGCAAAACACAATTTTCAGCCCAATCTTTATAATCCCTGATTTGCCCCTTCGCTTTTCTTGCCATAAAGAAAAACCGCTTCACCCAAAACGATTCACTTTTACATCTCTTTATATATTTAATAAACTCTGAGACAGAAAATCTTTTACTTATTTCTTCTAATTCGGAGTAGCAATCATTATTTATTCTTTTTATATCCTCTAGTCCTATAGGAACATTACGCATTGGACTTGAATGAAAATCTCTTTGTGGCACATAAACGTCAGGCCCTGCTATGGCAAAACTCGTGTTTTGATACAAATTATCAACTTTCTCTATGAAATCATGTTGTTCTATGAAAACATCATTATTCATTACAACCAAAAAATCAAAATCATAGTTTTTTTTAATATATTCGTATCCCCAATTATTACCTTTAGAAAAGCCAAGGTTTTCACTTGTTTCAACAATATCCATATCGCATATTTGGTCTAACTTTCCTTTTATGCTGTTGGACTCACCTTCTAAATTACTATTATCAACTATTACAATCTTACTATTTCCTGCTATATTTAATAACGCTTTTACAGCACTGACGGTAAGTGAAATATCTCTATAATGTAATATTAAGAAAATCACATGAAACTTTACCTTAGTTTCCATCTTTTTCCTCAATCATTTGCTTATAATACTCTTCCAATTGATTCGCAACAAATCTAATATCAAAGCCTTTATTCTCAATTTCATTTGTTTCATGCATCCTAATTAAGTTCATATGGCATATATTATCGATCCATAAATCCATATCATCTAAAGGAAGTCTTACTATATTTGAATTAATACATACTTCAATCGGCAAATGGTTGCCCATAATAATAGGCAATCCATTGCATTGCGCTTCTAAAGCAGCTAGACCAAACCCTTCACTTAATGATGGAAATAAAAAAACATCCATTGCAGAAAGCAATGGCCCAACCTCACTTGTATCCCCGTATAACAATACCTCTCTATCCAGTCTTTTTTGAATTATTGTACTTTTCAAATCATCATACATTTCTCCCATTCCAACAATAACCAAAAGAACACTAATTTTATCTTTTACAGCCTCAATTATCTTCAGCAGATATCCCTGATTTTTTTCATACGATAATCTACCGACATTGCCAATAACAAGTGTCTCCTCTGAAACGCCTAGTTTACTTCTTACTCTTGATCTATCAGAGTCACTATATTTATACCTATCAATACATACTCCATTCTTTAATAAATAGTACTTATTGTTTTGTATTACTTTCTTAGGGAAAAGCCCATCTGCAGCATCTTTCGAACAAGCAATATAGTCTGTGGCATAAAAGTCTAGAAGATAATCCTTTACCAAATCATGCAATATCTGTTTAATAACGAATTTCTTTCTTGTCCCCATACATCCATGGGCATGTAAAATTCTAACAGAAATCCCATTTTTTTTAGCAATCCATAAATCAACAATCCTTCGTAGAGAAGACTGATTAATATGTATTACATCATATTTATGAGTCTTTAAATGATTATACAGAGCAACTCTACATAATACTTTTTCACCAATTATCCCTCTACTAGGTGATCCTATGAATGTTTTTATTCCAAGTCTATTAAGACAATTTAAATAATCATCATCACACTCACCACAACAAACAAAAATGGAATATTGTATTTCGTCTGAATTGTAATTTTCAAATATATCCAATAATAATTTCTCTATCCCACCTTTAATAAAGCGGGGTGTAACCATAAGAACTTGTAGCATTGTTCTACCGCTCTTTCTGAATCATCTTGCTTCATCAGCAAAATGTTGTTCCTTTTCCTTTGGAATCTTCATATAATTGCCATATATTCTAGATAGGTATGCATCATAATTACTTGGTACAGGTACTGTAGTATCTTCAAAAGCCATCTCCACACTAGGAACCCACCAACTTTTTGGATAAATATCTTTAAAAAGATACCGCCCCACAAAATCGGCAATATAATTATTATCATAGAAATCATACTTTCTCATTGCACAATTATATTTATCTTCCAAATATGATGCTTCTGGCAAAGCAAAAGAAAAGAGGCAAAGAATAAAAATAACTATACGTTCAAGTAGATTTCTGCGTTTTCTTAATCTTGTTTTATCTTTCACCTTCAAGCAACTACGCCAAAACATTACATTAAAAGAATGTATATATCTATAAACAAAAAAATCAGGAACTCCATCAAAAGGTTGAATATCGATATACAAACATATATCTTGGCCGGCCTCAAAAATACCTTCTGAATTGTCATCTATTTTAACTTTATAACGAATATCAACAATTCGATATTGTTGCCCTCTAGGTGACCAGTATAATTTATAAAAAGAAGGGAATAAGTCATTAAACTCACTAACTAATTTATCTAAATCTTTTCTTGAAAGAGCTATATCTATATCATCATCCCATGGAATAAAACCATTGTGCCTAATAGCACCTAAAACAGTTCCTCCGGTTGCCCAAAACTGTATCCCACGTTCAGAACATACTTTTGCAAATATTTTATATATTTCCAAAACTTTTTTTTGATTTTCCGTCATATCATCCTTTCGAATATTCAAAGGTTCGAATTGTATTCTAGATATATAATTATGGCAAATACTTATTCTTAATTAGCCAACCACCTGGAATATATATCTTCTTTTTCAATGCGCTTTGAACATTACACACGGACCAGCAATTAAGCTTGCATTTCTTGCACTTATCAATTATTGTTTTTGCTACTTCTGAATGAATAATCTCATCCCAAGTCTGTGTTTTAATATTCCCCATGATCCATGGAGAAGGCGTCATATTGCAAGGCAACACTTCTCCATTACATTCTAGTGTAAATGAAGTTCTTCCAGCATCGCACTTAACAGGCATTGGCTTACCATCTATATAATTTATACTCATGTCATTAAAATAAGCTCTAGCCCAATCCTTCTTCCTATTTGAATGTAGCTGTAATTCCACAAGTTTTTTCAGCTCAAGTTTCATCTTATCTGCACTTTTAATAGCATTGTCTTCTTTACTGAAATAATAGGAATTGTGTATGACACTTACTCCGAAATCCACTTGCTTATCCAACGCAAAATTATACATCTCAATAAGTTGTTCATAGTTAGATTCCTGTAAAGTAAAACTAATTCCCAAATCAGAAACGCCTATTTTTTTTAGTTCTTCAAGACTTGCAACTGCTTTTTCATAAATATCGATTCGGCGTATCGAATTATGTAAATCCTTCTTTCCATCCAGTGATATTCTTATAGCTAACTTAGGATATTTTCTGCATAAATCTACAAGTTTATCTGTAAAGAACCCATTTGTATTAATCATTAATCGCTTTGATTTATGCATAAGAATCTCTACAATTTCTTCCAAATCCGTTCGCATAAATGGCTCTCCACCTGTTATCTGGATAAACTTTGATGGTGGAATCTTTTTTATATCATCTATAGTCAGTTCTTCTTTAGCACAGGATTGGCTTTCATATGAATTGCACATAATGCATCTGGCGTTACATCTATGCGTAACAACCACCGTAATATCATAATCTCTATATTTTTCAGCCATACAATTTCTCGTACTTCTCACACATTTTTGTCAACGAATAGTTTTCTGTTATTAACTGTTTTGCCCGATTTCCAAAATGTTCTTTTTTTTCAAGCAACAAACATGCTTCTTCGGTTTTATTAAAAAGTGCACCGGTTACGCCATCAGTAATAAGTTCATTATTGCCTTCAACATCTGATACAACACACTTTTTTCCTAAATACATTGCTTCCATAAGTGCTATGGGTAACCCCTCCCATAAGCTGGTTGATAAATAGCAGTCGTAGTTTCTGGTTTTTTGTATCACTTCCCATCTACTCAACAACCCAGTTATTTCAATATTTTTACTAGTTAACTTGTCTCTATCTTCACCTTCACCAACCCAAACAAACTTGTATGTTGGCATTTTTAATGCAATTTCATTAAACAAATCCGGATTCTTTTGAGGTCCTATTCTTCCAGCGGTGTATATTGTGTATTCATGTTCTTTTTCTTTAACATCTTCTAACGCCCGATCTACAAACCCAATATCCAAACCATTCTCTATTAAAAAAGCATTATTAGTAATCATTTTTGCTTCTTCATATTCGTTTTTTCCGCAAGCAATTATCCCGTCACACATCTTTGCTAATGTTTTCTCCATCAGCCTTAAGATGTCACGCTTAATAAAATTCTGATCTTTCCTCAAAAAGCAAAATCCATGCGGCGTATAGTACTTCTTCGCTTTGTAGCCAACCAATCCTATTCTTGCATCTATTCCTGCCTTAGTAGAATGGATGTGTATTACATCAGGTTTCTCATCCTTGACGTAGTTTTTTATCTCTCTAATAGCTTCATGATCACCCTTTACCGACATCTTTAATTTAAGTGATTTCAAAGGAATCAGTTTCACTCTTGCATCAAATAATTCATGAAGATTAGCGGGAGTATCAGGTCGTATCCCATATAAAACAACAAATCTATACTCATTACATAATCCATTGCATATTCCGGAGATAACAGGAAGCACTCCTCCAGATAGGACTTCTGTAATATGCATTATAGTTTTCATTATCTACACCCATATGTTTGCGTCTTCAAATTTGTAAAACAATACTGCCCCAAGCACCATTATCTAATGGAGCATACGGGACTTGAACCCGTGACCTCCACACTGCCAGTGTGGCGCGCTCCCAACTGCGCTAATGCCCCAAAATGCTATGTTTCTAATGCATATATTAATTATAACCTATATTTAGTCTAAAGTCATAGAAAAAAGCGTAGATTTTGTGCTTAAATCTACGCTTTTAATATCTACATATATTTTTGCTTATATATTTCCACGTTACCCATAAGCAATAAAAACAACTTTGGCAAATAATGGAGCAAATGACGTGAACAGTATCCTGTCCCAGCGCCTCCAAACCAGTCCTTTATTCATTTTTGCTAATGCCTGCTATGTTACTATACTCCTCAAAAATCTTATCCCTATACGCTGGATCAGTAGAAACTTTTTTAACATCTTCAATTCTATTATTACTGCATAACCAGGCATACATGGCACTAAGTTCTTTTTTCCCTTGCTCAATTCCTTGCTTTTTCCCTTGCTCTATCCCTTGCTCTATTCCTTGCTCTATTCCTCGCTCTATCCCTTGCTCGCTTCCTTGCTCATAGCCCCGTTTGTATTCATCTTGCATCATTTCTTTTAGCATCATATATTCTTTCCTCCAGAATCTCTGCTCGATAGCTTCTCTGACCTTTTTCTCGATACGCATACCAAGATCGCTGTCAGATATATTTCCAACAAGGTAATCAATAAAGTTTTTCATGTCAGCAGAGACATCATCCTTACTGCCTCCGGGACAAATAAAAATCCTGTTTGTTTTATCATTAAGTTCCAGGTTTTCTATTTCTTTACACTTGGGAACAAAAGTATATTTGTGATATCCAAGTCCAAAAAGATCAAACATGCATATAAAAATAATATAACTGTCCGGCAGTTCTTTATACTCTTTTCCCTTCGCCAGATAATCGAGGTCTATCATTCCCTGGTAATATCTACTGCGAAGTGGCAGTTCCTTTGTGTCCGATCTCTGCATTTCTACATCATATACTGTTTTTTCGTCATCTTCAAAATATACATCAAACCTCACGCCGTGACCATCCGCTGTTATCTGAATTGCTTTCTGGCTTTCCGGTTTGACAATATTTCCGATTTTCCTGTTTAGAACCAGTTCTGTAAGTTCCTTACACAAATCTTCATTTTCTTGCAGGATCTTACAAAACATAAAATCATCTGCGAAAGTTA
>JAEEGL015961551.1_pt1 | contig 14172 bp, 10 predicted proteins | sample 9134231 | NCBI WGS metagenome assembly JAEEGL01 (sample SAMN16246548, study PRJNA631951) | gut metagenome | biome: gut microbiome; feature: rumen; material: fiber-attached | host: Bos | place: Iran: Karaj | collected 2018-10 | reverse complement strand
TACCATTGGCTACTGCCACATGTTCAGGATGTACGGCGTAGCCCTTCAGTGCCTCCGCGCTCTCCAGCGTGCAGTCGAGCATCACGTCAGCGTTCGATGAGTCCAGACGCCCATCGATATGCACCTTCACGTCGATGAGGCCGGGCACCTTGCCGACGAGACCTTCCAAACCTGCCTTGATACCTGCCTTAATGGCTTTCTTCTCTTCTTCCGAAAGTTCTGGATTCAATGTCCAGAGAATAATGTGTTTAACCATAACTTTGTTGTTTTGAATGTTAATATTGATAGGGAATCATCTGTTCAAACGGATAGGGCAACTCGAAGTGCATCCGTTTTCCAGTCGTTGGGTGGACAAACGTGATGCCTTGCGCCTGAAGATAAAGCCGGTCGGCTTTCTGACCATAGAGTTCATCGCCTACAATCGGACATCCGAGCCCATCAGCATGGGCACAATGCATCCGCAGCTGGTGCGTCCTACCCGTATGAGGCCATAGCGCAAGCAAGGTATAACGGGCGGATTCTTTCGTCACACCCGCCAAAACCCGATACTCCGTAATGGCCCGCTTGCCATGCTCATAATCCACCACCTGTAGTGGACGGTTCAACGGGTCACTGCTTAGAGGCAGATCGATGACACCATGTTCCTTTGCAGGTGAACCCATTACGATGGCAAGGTATTTCTTCTTGACAGTCCTATCGGCAAACTGCGCCTGCAACTGCCGGTAAGTTTCCATCGTTTTGGCTACTATAACGAGACCCGACGTCAGCATATCAAGGCGATGAGCCAACATCGCACCGGGCCATTGCGCCTGTGCCCATGAAGCCACAGAGGTTTCGTCAGTCTTGCCAGGGACACTCAGCATACCATCAGGTTTGGAAAGCACCGCCAACGTATCGTCTTCATAGATAATGTCAGGCTCCTGACGAGCCATCTGTTCTGAATCCAGATGCGGATCGACATCAAGTCCCTGTAACATCCATGTCAGCACAGGCTTGCACTTTCCACGACAGGCAGGATAGAACTGGCCGTGGTGGCGAATCAGCCCCTTGGGTGACTCTCCCCACCAGAACTCCGCCATGCACACGGGGCGCAGATGGTGCAGGAAAGCATATTGCAAGAGCTTCGGCGCACAGCAGTCGCCTGTCCCCCCAGGTGGCAACGGGTATTTGCTGCGGAGACGGGGCGAACTGTGATAGTCCTGCCAGATTTCAACAAGGTCCCTCACTTCCCCAAGTCCGTTCATCATCCGGTATTGATGGAACAGCCATGTCTGCAGATCCTGAGACATTTGTTTAGAGGTGAGGGATGAGGTTTGAGAGACAAGGGATATCTCACGCTCACGCGTTTTAAAATAGCCATTAGGATCTTGAGCGTCAAAAACAGGCGGCACGAAATAACGCCAGTCGTTACGCCCCTCCAGCAATCCGGAATAAGCCGCCAGAAAGCCCAATCCTTCTGCCGTTTCCACCACCAAGACACCAAACATCTTCCCTTCCGACGGGTTGATACGGGCTATCTCCCGCTTCACCAGCGCCGCTGCCGACAAGCATAGCGGATGAGGCTCATAGCAGAACGGATCAGTGAAATGCTCTGGTTTCCGAAGGTCTGTATGTAAAGGGTGGACGCACGTCATGATTGGGCAAAATTACAAATTTTTCCCTATATCACAAAATTTAAGCCCCAAAATGTTTGCACTTTCAAAAATAATTTATATCTTTGCAGAAAACTAACCCATTACAAAATGAAACAGGACGAATTATTTGTTATTACCATCAACCGTGAGCTTGGTTCCGGAGGAAGAACCGTCGGTGAAAAACTAGCCAAAAGGCTTGAAGTGCCTTTCTACGACAAGGCGCTTATCCAGAAACTGAAAAAGAAATATGGCCTTACGACAGAAGAGATCGAACGGTTGAAAGGCCAGAAGCACAACTGGTGGGCTGAATTCAAGCGTAGTATCATGATGATGCCCAATTATGTGGCACCCAAAGCTATCCCTGACTACGCAAGCATGCCTGACTTCCTGATCACAGACGACATTTTCAAGGAAGAGACTGAGATCCTGAAGGGTATCGCCGCCGACGGCTCCTGTGTCATCGCTGGCCGCAGTGGTTTCTACATCTTCCGTGATCACCCCAACCACTTGAGCATCTTGATTCAGGCATCCATAAAACGCCGCATAGAGAGGGTGATGCTTAAACAGAATATTACTGCTGAAAAGGCCGAGGCCATCATCAAGGAAGTAGATGAGTCACGTGAGAACTATGTCAACAAGTACACAAACTCCTCACGGTACGACACACGCAACTACGACCTCGTGATCAATGCCGATGACCACTCAGAGGATGAGATTGTAGATATGATTATGCTCTATCTGGGTTTACCGCTTTCTAAGATCATCTTCTAAAGATAACAGGTCGAGGCATTTCTCTACAGGGATGCCTCGATTCTTGTCATCAGTACTGCGATAACGGTCAATCATACGGAAGACAGTATCCATAGCCTGACGGGTACTGTCCCTCAGTGATTCCCCATTCAGCAGATGACCGATAAGAACAGCCGAAAAAATATCGCCAGTACCATGAAAAAGCCCTGGAATCTCATGATAGTCTAAATGGAAGTAACTTTTATCGAAATGATTGTAGCCCGCCACAGAGTTGCGTCCGTCGATCTTACAGCTTGTCACCAACGCAGACTTACATCCGATGTCTCTCAGACTGTCGAGCAGATCACCAGCTTCTTCCCAACTGATACCATCCATCTTGATACGGGTGCCTGTCAGGTAACACGCCTCTGTATAATTAGGAATGGTCAGATGAGCCACAGAAACCATCTTGCGCATCAGTTCCACCTGATGCTCAGTCACGCCATTATAGAGTCTGCCGCCATCACCAAGAATCGGATCGACAAACACTGTTGTGCCATTTTTCCCCTGTTCCTCACAATAGTCAGCCACGAGCCTCGCCTGAGCATCGCTGAACATCAGACCCGTGCAAATGGCATCAAATGAGAAACCCAGCTCTTTCCATACAGGCAACGTACCTTTCATATACTCATAGGTATCCTGAATATTAAACTTGCCGTAATCGAGCGTATTCGATACAAGAGCCGTAGGCAGACTGTAAGTAGGAATGCCCAAGTATGAAAGAATGGGAAGCATGGCACCCATTCCCACTTTTCCGTAACCTACAACGTCGTTAATTAACAGTATTTGTTTCATTTCGGCTGCAAAGATAATCTTTTTTTTCGATAGAAGAATAAAAGAAGCATAAAAAAACTATTCTTATATACTTATGTCGAAAAATATATATAACTTTGCAGCCAATTATGGAAAATCAGCAAACTTCTCCTATTTTGGCCCTCCAACAGCAACAGCTGTTACTCCAGATGGAGTATCAGGCAGAGAAAGAAGCCTTCCGCAAGCAGACTGAAGAAATGGGACTGCAACGGAAGGTGAAGCGTGGTGATGCATGGTATCCTATCAAGATAGGAAAGAGCTATTATAACTCATTGAATCAGCTGGTGGTAGAAGTGTTCCGCCAAGATGATCAGGAGATTGAACATAACTTTGAGTTCGGAAAGCCTGTGGCGTTTTTTTCTAGTGAGTCTAGTTCTTCTAGAGTTTCTAGAGATTCTAGTAATTCTAGAGACTCTAGCAATTCTAGAATTCACTATTTCCCTTTCACCGCTACAGTAAGCTATGTCGATGGCGACAGGATGGTCATCGCCGTCCCTGATAACGGGCAACTCATTGATGTGCAGAGCGCCGATCATGTTGGTGTACAGCTGTTCTTCGATGAAACCAGCTATAAGACCATGTTCAACGCTCTCGACCGCGTGATGAAAGCCAAGGGACGCCTGGGATACCTGCGTGACCTGTTCTATTCGCAACAGCAGGCAGAGACCTACAGTTTTCCCCACATCCATTTCTCTTATCTGAACAGTACCCAGGAAGAAGCTGTGAACAAGGTATTGCGGGCAAAGGACGTAGCCATTGTTCATGGTCCCCCGGGAACTGGTAAGACGACCACTCTTGTCGAGGCCATCTATGAGACACTGCGACGGGAGAACCAAGTGCTAGTGTGTGCGCAGAGCAACATGGCAGTAGATTGGATTTCAGAGAAACTTGTGGATCGCGGCATCAATGTGTTGCGTATCGGCAATCCTACACGCGTGAATGACAAGATGCTTTCTTTCACTTACGAGCGCCGTTTTGAATCGCATCCTGATTACGACCTACTATGGGCAATCCGAAAGGCAATCCGCCAACTACGCGCCCAAAAGAAACACAGGGACGACAAATATCATCAAAAACTAGGACGGCTGAAAGAGAGGGCCACGGAACTTGAGGTGCGCATCAATGCCCAGCTCTTCAGCGAGGCCCGTGTGATTTCCTGCACCCTCGTAGGCTCAGCCAACCATCTGCTCGAAAGGCAAAAATACGGCACCGTGTTTATCGATGAAGCTGCCCAAGCGCTTGAAGCGGCTTGTTGGATTCCTATTCGTCGGGCATCACGCGTCATTCTGGCTGGCGACCACTGCCAGTTGCCGCCAACGATAAAGAGTTTCGCTGCCCTGAAGGCAGGACTAGGCAAGACACTTATGGAGCGGATTGTGGAAAACAAGCCCGAAGTAGTGACCCTGTTGAAGATGCAATACCGTATGAACGAAGAGATTATGCGTTTCTCTTCCGATTGGTTCTATGGCAATCAGGTGGAGAGTGCGCCGGAAGTGAAGTTCCGAAGCATCCTCGACCTTGACATCCCTATGACTTGGATCGACACTTCACAGTTTGAGCTTCCGGAAGACAGCGGTATCTCCTTTAAAGAGACCTTTGTAGGCGAGAGCTTTGGCCGTATCAACAAGGCAGAGGCCGAACTGACACTTCTGGCGTTGGAGCAATACTTCGAGAAGATTGGCAAGGGGCGCATTCTCGACGAGCGTCTGGATGTCGGCGTCATCTCCCCCTACCGCGCCCAGGTACAATATTTGCGCAGGCTTGTGAGGGAGAAGGAATTCTTCAAGCCATACCGTCATCTGATCAGTGTGAATACCGTCGATGGTTTCCAAGGACAGGAACGTGACATCATACTCATCTCATTAGTAAGGGCCAACGACGAAGGGCAGATCGGTTTCCTGCGTGACCTGCGCCGCATGAACGTAGCAATCACCCGTGCCCGAATGAAGTTGATTATCCTTGGCGATGCCTCTACAATGACCCGCCATCCTTTCTATAAAAAGCTATACGAGTATATCGAGGCTCTTGATTAACATTATTTAAGCAATGACAATGTCATTAAAGCAAATTTATTTGTACCTTTGCAGCAATATTGAAACAAAAATTATTAGCTATATGAAACTTAAACTTTTTATTTTGGCTATCGCAGCCTTTATGACCTTACAGGTAAATGCCAATGATTATCAAGACATGAAGCCACTAAGGTTGGATACACCCGAAATGAAACCCGAGTTAGTAGAACTTCCTGCCAACCCCTTCACGACATCAAGGGTCTCTACGGATTATACGATGAATACGGTCTCTTCGCAAGGTATGGACTTCAGTTTCTTCAAACAGAAGACCAACCCAGGCGTGAAACCCTATAAGTTTATGGACGACATGACATTTGTCGGTATCCCCCTGTTTGTGGCAGGTTGGATTGTGAAGAGCGAGAAGAACGGCTTCAAACAGCAGACAAAGCACTCGCTGGTCACAAACTTCAAGTCAGGTGTTGACGATTATCTGCAGTTCCTCGGCCCTGTAGCCACCGTCGGTCTGAAGCTGAGTGGCTATGAAGGTCGCAGTGACTGGCCCCGCCTGTTCGCCAGTGCCGCCATGTCGTATGGTATCATGGCTGCTCTCGTCAACGGTATCAAATACACAGCCAAGGAGATGCGTCCCGACGGCACGAGTGCCAACTCCTGGCCCTCTGGCCATACGGCAACGGCCTTTGTCGGTGCTACTATGCTGCATAAGGAATATGGTCTGACCCGCTCACCCTGGTTCTCAGTGCTCGGCTATGGTACGGCTACCGCTACCGGCGTGATGCGTGTGCTGAACAATCGTCACTGGATCAGCGACGTACTCTCTGGTGCCGGTATCGGTATCCTTTCGGGTGAGCTGGCCTACGCCCTCAGCGACCTGATGTTCAAGAACAAGGGACTGCTGCGCGGTGATATCAGCGGTGAGCATAGTATCGTTGACCATCCCAGTTTCTTCAGTGTTTCGATGGGTATGGGCTTCGGAACCAGAAACATGGACTTCGACATGGATGCACTCCAAGGCTACGTGAGTGAAGATGGGGAGAAGGACATTATGAACCTGAAGTTCGGTACATCAACCTCCGTAGCTGCCGAAGGTGCTTACTTCTTCAACAAGTATATCGGTGTCGGTGGTCGTCTGCGCGTGAACAGTATGCCTATCAAGGGCTGGGATAAAATTATCGATTACGGCTGGCAGGACCTGGCCAGTGCGTATATTGAAGTGTATGACGAAGAGGATCAAAAGTTCAATGATATGATGGACCAGATGTTCAATGATGTGGATTTCGTCATTGAGAGCGACCATCTGACTGAGTTCACCGCAGACCTCGGTGTGTATTTCAACCTGCCTGTCTCCAAGCGTTTCGCCCTGGGCTCCAAGCTACTTTTGGGTCGCAGCATCATGCAGGAGGTGAACTTGGATGCCAAGTCTTCCGGCAAGTGCATTGAGATGGATTCTAATGGTGACCCAACTCTGTCAAAAGACAAGGAGTATAGCACTACCTGGGACTACTTCACTGTTGGCGGTAACAACACCATGAAGTTCGGTACGGGTATCTCGCTAACCTATGCCCATAAGAGCAACTTCGCGTGGAAGTTGTTCCTCGACTACGACTTTGCCCGCAAGACCTATACGATGACATACGATCCCGACGGCTATGTGAAGGATGCTATGCCATCGATTTACCAGGAAATCATCAAGCAAGACGCGAAAGCTTTAGATCCTGAGACGCAGAGCATCAAGAAGAACATGAACAACTTCGTGCTCGGCGGTTAGTTAGTGGTTAACTTCTAATAATTATAGTTGATATACGCCCAGTAAAAAATAAAAAGCAACTACAGCACTGCGTACAGTTCTACTACGACCTGTACCGTGGAAGTGAATATGCAGTACCCTATCTCTATTCTGACGAGATGGCAACTTTGCGTTCTGACAAGAATCCGTCTTTCGAATGCTGTGAATCGACCTATTTCCTAGCCTATCGAGGAGAAAAGGTCGTGGGGCGTGTAGCAGCCATCATCAACCGTCGTGCCAACGAACGCTGGAACTGCCACCAAGTGCGTTTCGGATGGTTCGACTTCATTGATGATCTCGAAGTTTCCACCGCACTACTGAAAGCTGTTGAGGATTGGGGACGCGAACGAGGCATGGTAGAGATTGCAGGTCCACTGGGCTTTATCGATACCGACCGTGAAGGTATGCTCGTTGAAGGTTTCGACCAGTTGTCAACAATGTATGTCAACTACAATTATCCTTATTATCCCCAGCATATGGATCGCATAAGTGGGTTTAAGAAGGATAATGATTATGTAGAATGCAAAGTTAAAGTTCCAGAGAAAGTCCCTGAGAAATTTTCCAAAATCACCGAATTGGTTCGTAAACGTTATGGCCTGCGGGTACATAAGTTTACGCGCCATGAGCTGATAAAAGAGGGTTATGGAAAGAGGGTATTCGACTTGTTGAATGCTACCTATAAGGATCTTTATGGTTTTAGTCAACTGTCAGATCGACAAATCGACAAACTTGTCAATGACTATATCAAGATCGCAGACTTGAATCTTGTAACTGCTGTTATGGATGGCGACCAAATGGTGGGATTTGGCATCACGTTCCCATCTTTTTCACGTGCCCTGCAACAGACGCGCGATGGGCGCTTCTTTCCCTTTGGTTGGTGGCATCTGATGAAGATACTGAAGTGGCATAAGACACCGATTGTGGATCTGTTGCTGATTGGCGTACTGCCTGAATATCGTTCAAAGGGTGCCAACGCTCTGATTTTCGACGACTTAATTCGCTGGTTCCAGCGCTATGGCTTCGAATGGGCAGAGACAGGACCGCAGATGGAGACTAACGAAGGAGTACTTTCGCAGTGGCAATATCTGGATGCTATTCAGCACCGTCGTCATCGTTGTTATAGAAAAATCTTTTAGTTATGGATATGACTTGGGAGTTTGTGCTACGAATCTTCGTGGCAGCCATCTTAGGTGGTATGATTGGTTTGGAACGCGAATATCGTGCAAAAGAAGCAGGATTTCGCACTCACTTCTTGGTAGCCTTAGGTTCTGCTTTGTTTATGATTGTGTCAGCATACGGTTTTGAGGATGTTGTTTCTATGCCAGGTCATCGCCTCGACGTATCACGTGTAGCAGCCCAAGTAGTATCAGGCATCGGTTTTATCGGTGCTGGTACCATCATCTTCCAAAAGAGTGAGAATGTGGTACGCGGCCTTACCACTGCTGCTGGTGTCTGGGTAGTGGCCGCTATTGGCCTTGCCTGTGGTGGCGGCATGTATATATTGGCCACCGCGGCTACCATCCTTGTGCTGGCTGGTCTGGAGGCTTTTAATTATTTCCTCCATAAATTAGACAAGCACAGAAACGTCAATTCCTGACCTTGTTCTGAATACGCTCGCCTTCTTCAATCATCTTTTTGGAGGGGCGACTATTTTTATCTACAGGCTTTTCTGTGAAATCTGGTGTATTATATGAATACATCAATCTGCGATAATATTCCTTTGGATTACGTTGCGGCAACAAGAAGGGCTTGGTGGCATGACCTGTGGTGTCGATACCTGCAAAATAAAGACGTGTATATAACCCGTCATCTCGACGACTTGTAAAGAGGAACCAATGGCTATTCTTACTCCAGGCATGCAAACTTTCTGAGCGCTTACTATTCACCTCATCCATTCGTCGTGTGGTGCCATTCTTCAAATCGTACAACCAGAGTTCCGCCTCAGGATGCCACACTGTGAAATAACCATAATCAGCCTCAGCATACATCAGGAAGCGCCCATCATAAGAGGCACGGGGCCACGATACGCTTTTGCCTGTATGAGCCGTATTCACCAGCGTATCCACCTCAGTACCGATATGACCAGTCTCGGCATCGAAACTTACACGACAGAGACTGTATTTCTCTTTGTCATAATCCGTTGGGTAAATCTGACGACGGGCGGTAGTGAAGTATAGCCACTTGCCGTCAGGCGAGAAATTGGGACAGTTCTCCGCCCAGTATTTTTTCATAATCAGCGTATCCTGCAAAATCGTATGTGTCTGCGTGTCATAGACAAACACATCCGATGAAGCATCATAGACATCAATACGCTGTATGCTGGACGTATGAAACATCTGTGAAGTCTTATTGGTAGAGAAAGCACAATAGCGCCCACCAGGATGCCAACCAGGATAGACCATCGAGCCCCCTAACTGCTCATTCTTGGCTTGTATCATTTCTATCTTTCCTTCACGATGGATCGCCGTAGCACCATGTTCGCCTCGGATATGAAAAACATATTGGTCCGGATTGGTCTGGTTGGCCGTATGACAGTTCACGCACATCCCATACATTTGCGCATTAGAGATAAGTGTCTCCTCATCGAAGTTACTCAGATCACGCTGGTAGAGTCCCATCTTGCTGTAGATTTCGAAGCTGGGAGCAATACGCCGATAGGTGACACCCCACTCCCCAAGAGGCTCTTCACTGACAGTAACCGTGAAGTCACGATACTGTGTCCACTGCCCATCTTTCTCGGCACATACCGTAAAGGTTAGTTTTGCCCCACGGTTCCGCTTCAGCAGCGCATGCCACTCCTCGATGTCAAAGTCCGCATAATCACCATTTACATGCAGCGAGCCACCTTTAGCGCCAGCAACCTGCACATCAACCGTTGTCACAGCGTCATCAGCCATCGAGAAATTTAGTGGAGCGATACCGTCGGGTATTGTCACATCCACATAATCAGGATAGATTACAGGCCATTGATTCACCTTCCGGACATGCTCTGGTTGTCGGCTACAGGCCACCAACAGCAACGTACCTATAAAGGTTATGATCAAATTATCAACGTATTTTCTCATCGTTTAGCGCAATTAATAGAATAACATATTCTCACTCTCATCATACATTTTTTTCAACTGACCGTAAACCGTACCTTTCATCAATTCCGGACGCTCTGCCAACAAGCGCATCTCTTTGGCCCAGCCACGATAGAACAGCGTACGTTCCAATAAACTGATATATTTTAAAGCAACTTCAGTACGCCCCGTAATCAGACTGGTCTCTACGAGACGTTGCAGAGATCGCCCACTCTTGTCATAATCGGCTATCGACTCCATCGCCTCAAAGGCAGCACGCTGCGACATACCCACCTGGGCAAGTAATAGATAGATGTCACTCATCATATAGGCAGAAGCCCTACTCGACAGGGCCTCTTTCGAGTTCATCAGACAGCTCCGCATATCACGCAGTTCCATACGCCCAGTTTTCCATAGGGCGATACGCACCGCATTCTGACAGGATAGTCGCATCGTCTTGCTCTGCTGGTTCTTTTCGATAATCTCATCCCATCTTGCCTGACGCAACAGGAAATCATACTCCAACTCCTCCATCGTACCCCCGACGGGCTTATTAACCATTACACACAACAATACAGGCGGCACCAATGATAACAAAGCAGACACTACACGCCATTTCTTTTTCAATATACGATGGAATAGCCACATTGACACCACCTGTAGCACTACGCAAAGCAGGGCCATCGTGAGGGCACCCAGCATCGGTGTGCAGAAAAACTGCACCACCCCACTCCACAGATAGTCGCCCAAGCCACCAGGCATCTCAAGTCTGTCGTGCAGATAGGTCATGTCCCACACAAACAACTGCGATTGTTCGTGACTCATAAGCACTTGGGGATAAGCAAAGTACCAGAATCCATATACTGCCACACCAACTACTACTGGCATAGCGGCAGTCCAACTGATTGATTTACACACTCCTGATTTCATAATTTTTGCAAAATTACGAAATTTCGTCGAATCCCCACTATTTTTATCCTTTTTTTTTCTATATTTGCACACGGAAACCAAAACCACTAAGCTTCATGAAAAAAAAACAACTCATTATCTGTCTTCTGACTGTACCATTATTGGCACAAGCCCAGAACCCTATCATCCGCGATCAGTTTGCAGCAGATCCGACTGCACGTGTATTTAATAATAAGGTGTATGTCTATCCATCACACGACATCGTACCCCCTGCTGGACAACGGCAAGACTGGTTCTGTATGGCAGACTATCATGTGTTCTCATCAGAGAATCTTACCGATTGGACAGATCACGGTATGATTATTTCCCAAGAGACTGTTCCCTGGGGTAAACCTGACGCCTATTCCATGTGGGCACCTGATTGTGTCTATAAGAACGGGAAGTATTATTTCTACTTCCCTAATGCACCTAAAGAAGGATATGGATGGGGCATCGGTGTTGCAACCGCAGACAAGCCAGAAGGTCCGTTCACCTGCGAGGCAAAACCTATTAAAGGTGTCTCAGGTATCGATCCCTGTGTACTCATCGACGACGATGGTCAGGCTTATATCTACTGGAGTGGCATGGGCATCCGAGGCGCCAAGTTGAAGAGTAACATGCTTGAGATTGACGGTGAACTGCAGGAAATAAAAATCCCTGCACGTGAAGGTATGCCTGAGATGCCACCGATGAAAGTGGGTGGTCAGGTGATGGAAGGTCTGCCCGAAGGCTTTAAGGAGGGGCCTTTCGCCTTCAAGCGCGGCGATTGGTATTACCTCACCTTCCCTTGGGTACGTGGCGACACCAGTGACGGCAAGAATCCTACAGAAACCTTAGCCTATGCGATGTCGAAGTCACCGCTTGGTCCTTGGGACTTTAAGGGTATCATCATGGCAGAACATGAGAATGGCTGTTGGACCAATCACCACAGCATCCTGGAGTATAAAGGCCAGTGGTATATCTTCTATCATTGGAACGACTTCTCCCCTCGTGATGACAAGCGCCGCTCTGCCCGTATCGAGAAGATCAGTTTCAATGCCGACGGCACTATTCAGGAAGTGTTCAAGACCATGCGTGGCGTAGGTATCAACCAAGCAACGGAGAAGATTGAGATCGACCGCTACAGCAATGCCAGCGCTGATGTCACCACCCAACTGATAGACACCGTCAACACCTTCCGCAGCTACCAAGCCACACTGCCCGCCAAAGGCAGCTGGTTGCGTTATAATGACATTGACTTCAGCTGCCTGGCGGATGGCTATCTGGTCATTTCTGCAAAGGCTGCGGATAACACCTCTTTCTATATCCGTGAGAAAAGTGCCGACGGCAAGATTCTGGCTAAGATCGACATGACCGTAAAACCAGAACAACCTGAAGGCATGCCGGCCATGTTCCGTCGCGACTATAGCAATCAGTGGCTCACGCTGACCGCACCTTTAGCTTTCATACCAAAGGGCACCAGCGACCTGGTCATCACTTGCGAGGGCGACGCAGGTATCAGCATCGATTGGATTCAGTTTAAGAACCGTCAGAAATACTTCTCACCTGCTACAGCTCAACCAGCCCGGCCCGATGAAGAAGGCTTTATCCGTCGCTGGATGCTCCTTGAGCCTATCGACAAACCCAATCCTGGCAACACAGTCTTCACTGACTCTTACCTGCGTGAGCATTTTAACAGAGAATACTTCAAAGGTCAGCAGACCATTCTGCCAAAGGACGGCCAGAAAGTGAAGGCTACCTTCAAACAGGAACAAGCCCCTGCCGGCTTTGGACGGGGTGCTCAGGCACCTGCACAGCCTGAAGTCAAGACAGTTACGCAGACACTCACATGGCACGCACTCGACAGTGAGAACTTCAACGTAAAGCTCTTCCGCTTTGCAGAGAAGTGGGGCAAGCAGGTTTATGGTGTCCTCTTCTGGGCAGTCACCATCATCGAATGCGACGAAGATATCGAGAACGTCCGCCTGTCAGCAGGCTCCAATTCAGCCTCCATGTGGTGGCTCAACGGCAAGGAGGCCCTGTTGCTCTCAGGCGATCGCCGTATGGTGAAAGATGATGGTATGTCACCTCGTCTGACATTGAAGAAAGGCCGCAATATCCTGCGTGGTGCCATCATTAACGGTCCTGGCATGAGCGACTTCTGTGTCCGTTTCCTCGACGAGAAAGGTAATCCTGTAACTAACTATTCAATCAAAGCACAATAATATGAAAAGATTACATACGATTCTGGCGGTCTTGACACTTGCTACAGCCGCCCAGGCACAAATTGGCGAACCCTATATCCACGACCCCTCAACACTGGCAGAGTGTGATGGTAAGTATTATACATTCGGCACAGGCGGAGGCGGCCTTATCAGCGACGACGGCTGGTCTTGGCACAGTGGGGCAGACCGTCCTGGTGGTGGTGCGGCACCTGATGTTCTGAAGATCGGTGATCGTTACCTCTGTATCTATGGTGCCACTGGTGGTGGACTTGGCGGCGGTCATGCAGGGCGTATCCTGACGATGTGGAACAAGACACTCGACCCCAAATCACCCGATTTCAAATGGAGTGAGGCTGTTGAGGTATGTTACTCTGATGGTATGGAGGATCAGGATGCCATCGACCCAGGTCTGCTGCTCGACCCCACGACAGGTCGTCTTTGGGTGAGCTACGGCACCTATTTTGGCACTATCCGCCTCATCGAACTCGACCCAAAGACCGGATTACGTGTGAAAGGCAATAAGGAAAAGGACATTGCCATCGACTGTGAGGCTTCTGACCTGATGTATCGCGATGGTTGGTATTATCTGCTTGGCACTCATGGTACCTGCTGCGATGGTGTCAACTCCACTTATAATATCGTAGTGGGCCGCTCGAAGAGCGTAGAAGGTCCGTACCTCGACAATGTAGGTCGTGATATGTTCCACGGTGGCGGTAAGATGGTGGTGGCTGTAGGCAACCGTAAGGCTGGCGCAGGCCACTTCGGACGCTACATCATTGACGAAGGCGTTGAGGTAACATCATTCCACTGGGAGGCCGATTTCGACCTGAGCGGGCGCAGTGTGCTTGCCGTCCGTCCGCTGCTTTGGAAGAACGGCTGGCCCTATGCTGGTGACCAGTTCAAGGG
>JAEEGL015581926.1_pt1 | contig 14172 bp, 11 predicted proteins | sample 9134231 | NCBI WGS metagenome assembly JAEEGL01 (sample SAMN16246548, study PRJNA631951) | gut metagenome | biome: gut microbiome; feature: rumen; material: fiber-attached | host: Bos | place: Iran: Karaj | collected 2018-10 | reverse complement strand
GAACAGACCTATATATTGTATGTCCTCCGGACTGTCGCCCGCCGGATAGTTGGCGGAGTCGATTTGCGGGAGGAAGACGGCGTTCAGGTGCGAGTCGGAGTTGTAGTAGTCGTGGCTGTCGCAGGTGAGGCCGCCGAGGAAAACTCTCTCGTAGGCCTTGTCCCAGTTGTTGATGGCCAAGATGATGAACTGCTGGTTGATAGCCCAGGTGTCGGGCAGGGTGGTCATGAAGGAACTGTCGATCATGTTCCACAACTCCCTGTCGTTCTGTCGTTTCTGCTGCAACACGGAGAAGAGTGCGGCGCTGGCCTCGCCCACGGTGAACGATCCGAACTCGGTGAAAATGTCGGGCTCCTGCACGCCCTCGCGGTCGCAGATAATCTTGATCTGGGCGATGATCTCCTCGGCCATGTACTCGTAGTCGTAGTCGAACGAGAGCGAGTTCTTGATGGGAAAGCCGCCGCCGATGTTCAGAGAGTCCAGCTCGGGACAGATCTTTTTGAGGTCGCAGTAGAGGTTCACGCACTTGGTGAGCTCGTTCCAGTAATAGGCGGTGTCCTGGATGCCTGTGTTGATAAAGAAGTGGAGCATCTTCAGCTCGTAGTTGGGGTTGTTCTTGATTTTCTCGCGGTAGAAGGGGATTACATCGTTGTATCGTATGCCGAGGCGCGAAGTGTAGAACTCGAACCGCGGCTCTTCTTCGGAGGCGATGCGGATGCCGACCTTGCATTTCGTGTTGATTTTCTGCTGTGCAAGCAAGTCAAATTCCTTCTTGCTGTCGAAAACAGGAATGGTGTTCAGGTATCCTTTGTTCAGAATGTCCACGATGTTGTCAATGTAAATCTGTCGCTTGAAGCCGTTGCAGATAATGTAATTCTCCTTGTCGAAAAGCCCCTGTTCATGCAGCGTTTCGATCAAATTGATGTCAAAAGCGGATGAAGTTTCGATATGTACGTCGTTTTTCAGTACTTCCGACATCACAAACTCGAAATGGTTGCTCTTCGTACAGTAGCAATAGTGGTAACTGCCTCTGTAGTCGGCTTTTGCGATGGCCACATTGAACCATCTCTTCGCCTTTTGGATGTTGGCGGAGATTTTCGGCAGATAGGTGATTTTCAACGGGGTTCCATACTGTTTGATGATGTCCATCAACGGTACTTCGTTGAATAACAGATTGTTGTCTTCTACGTTGAACTCCTCTTGCGGAAAGTCGTAGGTCTGTGAAATCAGGTCGATGTACTTGGTTTTCATCCTTCTGGGATTTTGAAATTAAAACGCGGCAAAAGTATATAAAAAAGCAATACGGATTAATTAAAAAAATCAAATCCGTGTTAACTACTTTTATTTTAAATGATGAATGTAATCGTGTCAAAAGTGCAATAAGGTGACGGATGCGAGCGATGTGGATAGGAGTCTGGGCCGACATGCAAGTTTTCGGATGTTCATGACTAAGAGAAAATCAAGACATGTTTTGGATGTTTTTGATGTAATTCGGAAACCTGTTTCTTTGTTTTGGAAAAAAATGTATTTTTGCCGCCCGATTTTGCGGATGTGGCGTAATGGTAGCCGCGCCAGACTTAGGATCTGGTGGCGAAAGCCGTGGGGGTTCGAGTCCCCCCATCCGCACTTCTTCAGAATTATTCGTGAATTGTGTGCTGTCGCCAGCGGTTATACAATCGTTTATATTGTGTATGATTTAGTTTTTTTCGTTAAAAATAAAGGAATATGAAAAAAATGAGATTGCTTTGGATTGCCGTAGTATTGATGGTCTGCGGTGCATTTGTCATTTCCTGCAATGGGAAAAAAGTGGAGAAAAAGCCCATAAAGGGTATTTTGGATGCGCCTGTGGGTCAGGTCAATTCGCCCGATTGTGTGGAAGCGACGATGGGTAGGCATGTTTTGGACACTAATTATGAGGTTATTCTGATGGACACACTCTCCGACGTGGGTGTGTGGAGCTTGGTGCGTTGCGCTGAGGAAGAGTCATCGGATGGCTTTGGCCTGGTGGTGGTTCACAATGGCTATGCGACTGCTTTCCCCAGCATTCGTCACGGGAACAGACCTATTGCCCGCTACGATACGGCTTCGGGCAACCTTTGGTTTAGCGGCGGTGTCATCGAAGGTACGGGTGTCCTTACCGAACGCCCCTACCTGATGCGCTTCCGCGAAAACGGCAGCACCTTCATTGTCACATCAATCGAACCATACGACATGCAGCAGGCACTCTGCAAAGAACTAATGTATTCTGTTAGTGGTGAGAACGTCACCTTATACAACGGTGACCAGGAGTTTGCCAAGGTGACGAACAGCATAAAAGACATGGGCGGTTTTGACGAGGATGCCGTGTGGATTGGCGAGCAACTCACATACACCATCAGCGGGAATGACTTGTACGTGCATTTCACTCCTGGAGTTAAATTTGTGGTCGGCAAAGTGCTCCACTACGAGGACATGCCCACCATCTCTGCCCGCGTGAACCTCAATGACGACGGTAGCTTCACGCTTTCGGAATTGGAAATAGAGAAGTGATAACAGCAAGAACTCGCCCGAGCAAGCATCCTCATTCGCTTATCATTGCCCGAAACTCTTCTTCCGATACAATCGGTATTCCCAACGATTCGGCCTTCTTGCGCTTCTCCGGCCCCATTTTCTCGCCGGCGAGGACAAAGGAGGTATTCTTCGAAATGGAGGATACGTTCTTTCCACCGTTCTGTTCGACGAGTTCCTTGATGGTGTCGCGGGGAACCGTGAACACGCCGCTCACCACAATACTTTTGCCCGCAAGTATCTGTGAGACAGCTCGGTTCTGCTCCTTATCAAGTTCAAACTGAAGACCGGTATCGCGCAGGCGCATCAGAATTCCCAGATTTTCAGTGTTATTGAAGTATTCGGTGATACTGTCGGCCACGCGGTCGCCCACATCCTCCACCGTCATCAGCTCCTCCTTCGATGCATTGGCCACGGCATCCATCGTCTCGAAGTGGCGGGCCAATTTCTTAGCCGTAACCTCACCCACAAAACGGATGCCTAGAGCGAACAGCACACGTTCAAACGGCACCTGCTTGGAAATCTCAATGCCAGACAGGATGTTTTGTACGGTCTTCTCTCTGAAGGAAAGCGTTTTCGTTTTGCCGCTCTCATCTTCGATAACCTTCTCCAAACCAAGAAGTTGTTCGTATGTTAGGGCATATAGGTCAGCGATATTTTTCACCAATCCGTTGGAGTAGAGCATGTCGATTTTGCCCTCGCCGAGGGAGTCTATGTTCATGGCCTTGCGGGCGATGAAATGTTCCAGTCTTCCTTTGATCTGCGGGGCACAGTGGTCGGCGTTGGGACAGAAAACACCCGCTTCGCCTTCAGCCTGCCGCAACGGGGTGCCACAGACAGGGCAGTGTGTGACAAAAGGCACCCTTTGCGCATCAGGAAGCCGTTTGTCAGTATCAACACCTACGATTTTGGGGATGATTTCGCCGCCTTTTTCCACGAAGAGGCTGTCACCCTCGCGGATGTCCATCTCGGTCATGAAATCGCGGTTGTTGAGGGTGGCGCGCTTCACGACCGTACCGGCCAACAACACAGGACTGAGGTTCGCCACGGGCGTGATGATGCCGGTTCTACCGACTTGGAAATCAACACTCAACAGCTTGGTGGAGACACGCTCGGCCTTGAATTTGTAAGCGATGGCCCAACGGGGACTCTTGGATGTGGCTCCCACTTGCCGCTGCTGCTCGAAATCGTTGACCTTGATGACCACCCCGTCGATAGGATAGGGGAGTGTCTTCCGTTTCTCGTCCCAAATGTGTAGAAAATCATAGATTTCGTGCAGGTCAGTGACTTTTTCCATCACGTCGGGTTTGCGGAATCCCCATTCATGGAGTTTCTGCAGGCAATCAAAATGGGTGCTGCCGGGCAGCTGCTCGCCAAGGGCAAAGTAGAGTTTGAAATCGAGACCGCGTTTGGCGACCTCGCTGGAGTCCTGCAGTTTGAGGCTTCCGGAGGCGGCGTTTCGGGGATTGGCAAAAGGAGCTTCCCCAATCTCCTCACGCTCAGCGTTGAGTTGTTCGAAGCTGCTGAACGGCATGATGATTTCGCCGCGCACCTCCAACAGTGGCGGAAAGTCTCCTTGCAACTGCAGTGGGACAGTGCGAATGGTACGCACGTTGGCCGTCACGACATCGCCACGGATGCCGTCACCACGGGTCACGGCGCGAATGAGTACGCCGTTCTCGTAAATCAGGCTGATGGCCACGCCGTCGTATTTGAGTTCGCAGACGTATGTTGGAGGAACAGCGAGTAGCTCACGCACACGGCGGTCAAACTCGATGAGATCCTCCTGCGAGTAAGTGTTGCCCAACGACTGCATGGGATATAGATGCTCCGCACTCTCAAAATGCTTGGTGACTTCGCCGCCAACACGTTGCGTCGGACTGTCAGGTCGCCGTAGTTCGGGGTATGCGGCCTCAAGGTCAATGAGTTGCTGCAACAGCTGGTCGAAATCGTAGTCCGAAATCGTCGGGTTGTCCAGCATATAATATTGGTAATTGTGCCGGTTTATCTCTTTGATGAGCTGGTCAATACGTTCCTGTGCGTTGGGATTGTTCACGTCCATAGGTCTGATTTTTGGCGGCAAAGGTACATAAAATTTCCGAATTTGATGCCGCATGGAAGATGAACTCTTCTGTTAAGATTCCGTCATCCTTCTATCCTTCTTTGGATGAACATCTTCCTCGTACAGGTGAAGTACATGACGACACCGGCGACATGAACGGCCACTACAGTCCAGAAGGCAGCGGTGTAGCCGAAATATTCGGCGACCACTCCGCCGAGAACGATGCCGAGCCCCATCCCTAAATCCCAGCTGGTCAGCAGGGTGGAGTTGGCGGTGCCACGCTCGTTGTGGTGCGCCACCGAGATGATCATGTTCTGGAAAGCGGGCCACATGTGACCGTTACCCAATCCGACTAGTATGGCGGTGGCGTAGAAGCAGACCGGATGCCGTGAGATGACGAACACCGTGTATCCGACCGTAGATATGAGGATGCCGATTCCCGCATGACGTGTCAGCTTGCCTTCCCTCAAGGACTTGCCGCCCTGAAGCCGCGACAGGATCAGTCCGAGGGAGAGTAGCAGGAAGAAGGTGCCGGAACCACTGGTGATGCCCATCACCTCCTTGCCGTAGATGGCCAGATAGTTGCTCAGCACGCCGTAGCAGAGGGCGAAGCACACCATGTTAACGCCAAGAAACCAGCCACGGGTCAGGAAGAACCGGTCAAGGGAGATTTTCTTCTTGTCGGCCACGGGTGTGCGCTGTGGCAGCTTCACTGAGGCGGAGACTGCCACACTTACAAATGCGAATAGCAGTGCGACGAGAAACAGGATGTTGAAGTTCCCGGAAACTTTGTAGAGGGCGATGCCGACGGTGGGCGCGATGGCAGTGGCGATGTTGTTGCTCAGCCCGTAGTAGCCGATGCCTTCGTTGCGGCGCGAGGAGGGAAGCACATCGATTGCGACGGTGGAGTTGGCCACAGTGCTTGCCCCGAAAGGCCCGCCATGGAGGGTGCGCACCACGGCGAAGAGTGCCAGAGTGCCCGCAAGCAGATAGAAACCGTAGAATATGAAACTCAGTAACATGAAGAAAATCAGCACTTTCTTGCGGTTGAAGGTGTCCACGATATAGCCACTGAACGGTCGGAACAGCAGTGCGGCCACAGCATAGCCCGAAAGCACCAGCCCGATGATGTCTTTCGTTGCACCGAAATGCTCACTCAAGTATATGGGCAATAGCGGTGTTAGGATGTAAAAAGCGAAGAACAGCGAGAAATTCGCTGTCATCACCTTGATGTATTCCTTGTTCCAAAGTTTCTCTTTCTCAGACGGTGCCATGGGGTTTTTCTTTCGGCGGCAAAGGTACATTTTTTCCGCCATCAAGCTTTTCCCCAGTTACAATAAATATTGCGCTAAAGCGTTGTAACAATAAAACGAAAGGGGACTGCCGAACCAATCCCAAAAAATTGTATCTTTGCAATTTGATTTTTTACGTGAAAAAGTTATGAAAAATAGATTCCTTAAATATATATTCTGTCTGTTTTGTTTTTTGGGTGTTATGGTGTCAGCATTCTGCCAAACATCCCGCCCACAGACACATAGCAAATCCAAGTATCAGAAAGTGCGCACACGCCACACGCCAAATTGGAACGCGTCCACCTCACAGCACACCACCTATTATATCAAAAGGAATTTCAAAAGGCATAACCAAGATGTGAAAAAGGGTTATACTGTGACCACAAAGGACAGGCGTAGAAATTCCAGACCGGGCAGTTATGGTTGTAGAAGAACAAGATAGGAGGGTTATGCGCGTATTTTCATGTAAACATATTGTGATTTCAGTCTTTCTGCTGCTTGGTGTATGCCGTCTTGCGGCGCAGGAGGATCACATCCGTTTCAATGTGGTGAATGACACCGCCCGCATTGATGCGGTTATTGAAGAGGATTCTTTGGGCAATCTCATCAATTCGATGTATGATTCCAATCTGGACAATGTTGATCACGGTAACGGACTGCTGTTCACCTACTTCAACTGGATGCCGGGCTATAACCTATACCAGAATTTCGACATTGTGACCATCCATTACCGTCACCAAGGGTCGGCACCGCGTGACACCATCGCGCTGACGGGCTATCATCATCCGGCCAACTACCGTATCACCTCCAATTATGGCTATCGACACCGTCGGATGCATCGCGGTGTGGACCTCGGCTATCCTGAAGGGACACCTGTGGCAGCCGCGTGGGACGGCATCGTCCGTATCTCCAAAGGCACGGCCAACACGGGCGGCTATGGCAATCTCGTGGTCATCCGCCACGATAACGGACTGGAGACCTACTACGGTCACCTCTCGCGCCGGTTAGTGAACCCCGGCCAGATGGTCAAGGCCGGCGACATTATCGGCCTCGGCGGCAACACCGGCCGTTCCTACGGCTCGCACCTCCATTTTGAAGTCCGCTATCTCGGCAACGACATCAACCCTTGCCGTCTTATTGATTTCGATAACTTCAAGACAAAATTTGACACGCTTTATATCTCCGGCTATACGGTTTCCGTGCCGAACCCGACACCGCAAAGCGCACAACCGACCACTCCGAAACCCCAGACATCCGCACAATACTACAAGGTGCGTAAGGGCGACAACTTGGGTAAAATTGCTGCCAAATATCATACCACGGTTTCGAAAATCAAGAAACTCAACCATTTGCGCAGCGATTTTATCCGCGAAGGACAACGCCTGCGCGTGCGGTAGCCATGAACCGTCCGTCTCTTTTCCTGTTACATCTCTTTTGCCTGCTGCTTTTGTTTGCAGAGGCGCAGGATACATACTATGATTTCGGATTTGAAAGACGACAGTCCATCCCTGTTGTTGAAAATGGGCGCACATTGTCATTGTCATGGGCGGGCGGGCTGAATTCCGTCCATTTCTCTGAAATCGACCTTGACCTTGATGGAGTCCCTGATTTGCTGGGCTTTGAGAAACATGGCAACCGGCTGCTGCCTTTTTTGCGCACCGACAACGGTTTTCTGTATGCCCCGCATTATGCCCGTAGTTTCCCGGATTTGCACGATTGGGTGATATTCTATGATTATAACCATGACGGAAGGACCGACATCTTCACCTATGGGCTGGCCTCTGTACGGGTGTTTGAGAATGTTTCCGATGAAATGTTGCGTTTCCAGCTTGTGGCTGACCCTTTGCAGGCTTTCTATTATAACGGTTACACCAATATCTATGCTTCCCCTGATGACTATTTGGTCGTGGACGATATAGACCACGATGGTCACCTTGACATCCTGAATTTCTGGGTGATGGGAAAGTATGTGCATCATTTGCGTAACTACGCTGCGGAGAATGAGCCTTTCGATTTCCGTTTGGAGAATGAGTGCTGGGGGCATTTTGAGGAGGCAGCCGACAACAATGCGGTTACACTGTTTTCCGACTGCGACAGCAAATTTGGTGACGACCACACGCGTCACACGGGCTCTTCGATGCTGTTGCACGATTTTGACGGAAATGGTCTGCCGGATTTGTTGCTCGGGGATGTCGATTCACCATACAATATTTTATTATACAACAACGGCACCCTTGACGATGCGCGGATGACGATGCAGGACACGGCGTTCCCGTCACCAATGCCAATACATCTTTATTCGATGCCGGCAGCTTCGTTTGTGAGCCTGCCAGGGCGGGATGTCCTGTCGTTGGTGGTGTCGCCATCCGATCCGTCGTTGACCAAGTCGCAGGATCTGAATAGTGTCTGGGTGTATGATTATAATGCTGACATACAGCAATATACCCTTGTGCAAACGGATTTCTTGCAGAACGAGATGCTGGATGTGGGAAGCGGATGCCATCCTGTGTTGCATGACTTTGACGGTGATGGTTTGCTGGACTTGTTTGTCAGCAACTATGGCCAGTTCGACAGTGCGCAAGTGGTCAACGGCTGGTTGACCTCTTTTTTCTCCTCGTCGGTGTCCTATTATCGGAATATAGGAACGCCAGCCTCGCCGGTGTTTACTTTGCAGACCTGCGATTTCGGGAATCTCAAATCCTTGGGATTCCATGCGTTGCATCCTACGTTTGGCGATTTCGATGGGGACGGGGAAACGGATATGCTTTGCGGTCAGGAGGATGGTACTCTGCTGCTGCTGCCTCATTCCCGCTTGGTGACTGGCGACGGCACGATTAACACTCGTTTTGCCGATATTGATGTCGGGGAGTGCAGCACGCCGCAGAGTTTTGACCTTGATGAGGACGGGAAGATGGACCTGATTGTCGGGAATCGTCGCGGGTTGTTATCCTATTATCGAAATATAGGTGGTTATATTGCTGAATATCAAAAAATTACAGATACATTGGGCGGAGTGGATATGCGGGATTTCACCCAGTCTTATTTTGGGTATAGTGTTCCCTGTTTTTATCATGATGTGCAGTATGGCACGGTGCTGTTTTGTGCGGGGGCGTTGGGCGAAGTGGCGTATTACAAGCGTATTGACGAGAATATAGATGGTGTTTTTGAGAAGTCGGAAGCAAATTTGGCGGAGACGGTCAACGGGGTGGCTCAACCTTTCCGGGAGGGTAGGAGAGTCGCTGCTGCTGTGGCTGACCTTAACGGCGATGGTCGTCCGGAGATGGTTCTCGGCAACTATGCCGGTGGCGCGGCCTATTTTGAGGGTGCGGTTCCGCCTGCACACACGAGCGTGCCACAACACGAGTGTCCAGATATGTGTGTGTATCCCAATCCTACGAATGGCAAAGTAGTGGTGGACGGTCTCCCGTCAACTTTTCGGACTATGGAAGTTTTTGATTTTCAGGGAAGAAAGATTGCTCAGACCGCTCAATCGGAATATGATTTCTCTTCCTGCCCGGCAGGTCTCTATTTTTTGCGTATCCATTTTCACAAAGGGGAGACGATTACCTTGAAGGTAATGAAAGTCGGCGAATGACGATTTTGCGAATGATGTGATAACACGATGCTGGATGATACAATGAACGGGCTTTGTTGTGTCGAAAATTAATGTATCTTTGCCGAATAAAATCTATAGAAACAAGAATTAGTGTAAAATGACAACAATAAAAGACATTTATCTTGCAGGAGGTTGCTTTTGGGGAACCGAGCATTACTTCAAGCAGATTGAAGGTGTGGTGGAAACGGAAGTGGGATTCGCCAACGGGCATACAGAAAATCCGACATATCAGGAAGTATATACTGACACGACGGGATTTGCGGAAACGGTTCATGTCCAATACAATCCCGAGATGGTCAGTCTTGAATTTTTGCTGCAGATGTTCTTCAAGGCCATCGACCCGACAAGTTTGAACAAGCAAGGGCATGATGAAGGAACTCGTTATCGCACAGGTATCTATTACACAGACATTGAGGATTTGCCCATTATCGAAAGGATGTATCAGGACGAGCAGAGGAACTATCAGCAGCCTCTGGCTGTGGAGAAACTCCCCTTGGAGAATTTCTATACGGCAGAGGAATATCATCAAGACTATTTGGAAAAGACCCCCACGGGTTATTGTCACTTGCCGCAATCGCTGTTCGATTTTGCAAAGAAAGCGAACCCGTTGTTCATGAAAAGCTAAAAGGTTCGTCGTTAAGATTTTGTACTTTGTGTCGTGATCATTTTGATAATAAGAGAATAATACAAAGAAAAGAATAATGTTAAAAATTGGCTTGCTCGCCGCCTTTTTTCTGGCAGCATTCCCGATAGCGGGACAGGCCGCTGAAGTGACTCCGCAGACCGCCGAGCAGGTGGCTCGCACTTTCTGGAACCTTCACCACGACAAGGATGTGGCAGAACTGAACAACCCCATGCACCGACTCGACATCCGTTGGGACGCCTTCTACCTCTTCGCCCCAGCCGAGGGCAAGGGTTTCGTGATTGTAGCAGCTGATGACCGCGTGCGCCCCGTGCTGGCCTATTCGTTCCACAACAACGCCATGCGTGGCACGGTGGGACCCTCTATGAGTTGGTGGCTTGACGGTTGGCAACAGCAAATCGATGAGTTGAGGAAGAAGAAAGGTGGGGAGAAAAACGGAGAGTGGCAACAGATGCTGGTGGGCATTCAGCCCCACGCCGGCGATGACTCGCTATGCATCATCCGCCAATTCCCCTATACAGAAAATTTCGAAACGGCACCTGCCTGCTGGGAGGCCACCACTTCCAGCATCCTCTGTAGCTACTCCTGGCTGGTTGTCGATTCCGCAGGCGTTGACGGCAATTACTCGGCTTTCATGGAGAAGCCCCGCATAGACAGCAACACCGTTGACCATCTGCTTTCACCCGCCATCGTCACCCCCGGGGAACTATAAAGTCGTCTGGCAAGCGTGTACTCAGAATGCTTTTAATAGCGATTCCTACACTCTTTCGGTTGGCGGGGTGACGTTCAGTGATACGGTGAACTCGACGGCATGGCAATCAAACGAGGTTCTTTTCTCAGTGGCCGAGGGCGATACCGTACGTCTCGATTTCATCCACGAGAGCAATTTCAGTTCTGGCGGAGTGCTCATTGACAATATTGTCGTGGAGAGAGTGTCCGGCGTGGGCATTGACGACTTTTCAACTACTCAAACCGTCAATGTTTACCCCAACCCGACCAACGGTCACATCACCATTACGGGAATGCCCGAGGGTGGCCGTGTCGAACTCTATGATGCCACTGGCCGTCTCGTCAAGGTGTCAATCCATCCGCAAATAAACATTTCAGCTTATCCCGCCGGTGTTTATATCCTCCGCTGTATTTCTTCCGATGGTGTGGTGACACGGCGCGTGATAAAAGAATAAAAGTAATTTACTGATATAAGAGAATCTGAGATCACCATTCCACCTCTTTCACATCTCCCTGTATTTCACTTTGGCATGTCCTTTCTCTTCCTTGGCGAAAAACCCTTTGCGATCGGTCACAATCGTCAGACTGTCTTTCGTGTCGAACTTGAAAGAGATGCCTTATTCTTCCCTCAATTTCCACGGGAACGATGATTGCGCCATCCCATATTTTAACTTTGACGGTATCGACAAAATGATGGCGGGAGATGGAGAAAACGGTGGAAAGCGGGTGCTGGGCCGATGATTGAAACGATACCATTACAATCAGAGTGACCATAAAAAGAGTATGCTTGCAATATTTTTTCATCGAAAAGAGGTTCCTGTTTTTTTTAATTCTCAGCAAAAATAACAAAAATCACAATTTTGACGATTTATTTTCTATTTTTGCAAAAAATTAAGGTGATGAAATGCACCAGCCTAATTCTTGTCGTTTTAGCTTTGGTGGTCGTTTCGTGCGGGAAGAAACAGAAAGAGAATCGTAATATGAAGAAAATTTATAAAGCTAATATCCTTTATACGAAGTATAAAGACCATTTTGAGATGTTGGAGAACGGCTATGTTGCCGTGGATTCCAACGGACGCGTGATAGGTGTGGCAGCCGACTTGGCATCGTTAGGAACTGATGCTTCCCAGCGTCGTATCATATTGGATGGTGAAGATGTCGAAATCATTGATTTCGGCGACCGTCTGCTGATTCCGGCTATGAACGATTTGCACGTGCATGCTTCGCAGTATCGCAATCAGGGTCTCGCTATGGATTTGGAACTGATGGATTGGCTCCAGCGCTACACCTATCCCGAGGAACTGAAATATGCCGACACGGCATACGCCGAGAAAATGTACTGCCACTTTGTGCGCGACTTGTGGCGTCACGGGACTATGCGAGCCTGCGTTTTCGCCACGAGCCATACCGAAAGCACCCGGGTGTTGATGCACATTTTCCAGAAAGCCGGTATGGGGGCGTTCGTCGGCAAGGTGGCCATGAACCGTGACTGCCCCGAAGGACTCGCCGAGTCGGTGGAGGAGATGATGCAAGGCTACGAGTCTCTGATTGGAGGTGACGTTTCCCAGCGTCGCAAATCCCTTGGTTCCCTTGTTCGCCCAATCGTCACGCCGCGCTTCATTCCGTCATGTACGCCGGAGATGCTCCGCTCCTGTGGCGAACTGGCCGTCAAATATCAGCTACCCGTGCAATCACATCTTTCAGAGAACAAAGAAGAAATCCGCATAGTACAGAAACTCGAAGGCACCTGGTATGGCGATGCCTACAACCGATATGGCCTCTTTGGACAGACACCCACCGTGATGGCTCATTGCGTCTATACCGACGGAGAGGAATTGGAACTGATAAAACAGAACGGTGTGATGGTGGCTCACTGCCCTACGTCGAATATCAATTTGACGACGGGTAGCATTGCGCCCATCCGGAAATTCCTTGACAACGGGTTGCGTGTGGGTCTTGGCAGCGACATCAGCGGTGGTCATGATTTGAGCATTTCCCGAATGATGGTTTATGCGATACAGATGAGCAAGATGTACCATTCCCAAAATCCTCAGCGACCTTTTCTCTCCATGTCAGAGGCCTTTTGGATGGCTACGAAATCGGCAGGCAGCTTCTTCGGTCATGTGGGCAGCTTCGAACCCGGCTATGAGTTTGACGCGCTCGTCATCGATGACAGCGACCTGAATCAAGACAATTATTCACTCCAAGAGCGTCTGGAGCGTTTCGTCTATATGGGCGACGACCGCCAGATCGCACACCGCTTCTGCCGCGGACAGGAAATCATGGAGCCGGAATTATAAGGTTTGTGATAGAAGTCCGCAAAGATAAAAGTTGCAGGAGATATTGAGGTGAGTGGACGGACATGTACGACAAGTTCGCCGCAGGGCTGGTTCGAAATCTACTAATACTATGACCGAACGCGAAGCCATCAAAGCTCGCCATTCCGTACGACAGCACCTCGACAAGCCCATAGGATAGAGAAAATTGAGGCCATACATGTGTATAGACTTTTGTGACCGTAAGGGTAACGTTGCGGTCAGCATGTGTCCTGCTGTTGACCTCCTGATACAACAGCAGTGTTTTGGCAGACGTTAGTGTCAGTATGGTAGCGGACAGCGTGTGGGCGCACAGCCTCCGTCACCACGCCGGTTTCACGATGATATTGCCACCATGGTGGAACTTGCGGAGGCCGTTGTTGTGGCGTACGCGGTCTCGCGCAGCTTTGTGTTTGGCGAGCCAATGCTTTGTCGTATCAATGTTTTTTGTATCTTTGCCGATTCAAACAAAGAGTAATATGCTTCATATCAACAGTCCAGAAGAGACCATTTCGGCCAGCCCCGAAAAAGTGTACCAAGTGCTGACCCGTTTTTTTGAACGTCCGGTGGAGGACATCCCCGGTCTGTCGAATTGGGAGTCGTTCGCCGACGGCTGCCGCTTCACTGTGTACGACCACATCACCTGCCGGCTCACCCTTAGGGAACAGCAGCCCAACTCCCACGTGGCGTACCATGCGGAGGTGGAGACACCGCATATTACGGCGACGGCCGGCTTCGACATCGTTCCGAAAGGTGCGGAAAGCATCTTGCAGGCGAAAATGGATGCGGACGTGCCCTTTCTCCTGCAAGGGATGATCAAAGGGGTAGTCAACCAGTTCATGGGCACGGCCATGCAGTATTTGAAAAAAGCCATCGAGAACAGCTGATATGGAATACACGATCCGCACCGACAAGTTAGTCAAGAAATACAAGAACCGCACGGTGGTTAACGAGGTCTCCATCAATTT